>JAEEGL011315033.1_pt1 | contig 37647 bp, 35 predicted proteins | sample 9134231 | NCBI WGS metagenome assembly JAEEGL01 (sample SAMN16246548, study PRJNA631951) | gut metagenome | biome: gut microbiome; feature: rumen; material: fiber-attached | host: Bos | place: Iran: Karaj | collected 2018-10 | reverse complement strand
CAATGACGACCAAATCGGTTCATTTTTTTTCATACAAAAAAATTACCCCCATTTGGGGGTAAATATAATAAGATTCTTGTCCCGGTTTACCATGTTGGTGCATGATCGCCTTCTTTGATAATCGGCTGTTCATCTTCCCAGATGGCAAGACCCGTTTTGACATCGGACAATGTTAATTGCAGGTAATATTCTACGCGCGTGTCAACCGATGAAAACCATCCGGATTTTAATTTTAAATTGCGCTGCAACATTTTTCCCGACAAAGACATATTTGGCGCAACCAATGTCCCCGGTGCAACAACCGTTGATTGGTCATATTCTGAATTATTCCGAACATCACGAACCGCGTATGTTGTACCGTCTTCGGCCGGTGCGTTATTTTGGAATCCGGTTGTCACCTGGGCGCGTCCAGATTTCAACAATGTTGTGCGAATTTTCTTGGTCAATATATCGGTATCAAACCGTTGCATTGTGTCATTCTTAATCGGACCCATCGCAATGACCGGGTTCTTTACACGGGTGAATGCGCCACTGGCCATCATAGACTTGGTCATATTTTCCGCCGTTTTTGTCCAGTCGCGATATTCCAATTCCATAACATCCTGCATCGCGGCAACTTCTTTCTCGTTATCCAGGTCAACAACGGTTGTCCCACTGCACCCCGCCAAAACCGCACACAGCGCAACCGGTAATAGTTTTTTCATACTTTCCCCCTTTGGTTTTATTTTAATTTCAAAACTTTTATATCATTCGTTTTCGGGCCAATGCGGACATAGACCAAATGGTTGCCCGATGTCGGCACAGGTATCGTTTCCATAACATTACCACGCGATTTAATTTCAATCAAGCCACTTTTGTTTTTGTCCATACGCATAACCGATATGGTTTTTGGTAATGTCGCCCATGTGCGAACATCCGCACTGTTGGTGAATTCCGAATATATCGTGGACAGCAATCCCATTATCGGTGCCGAATCTGAATGTGAATTATATGCCGCCGACTGTAATGCCATACGCGATGTTGCCGATGCAAACGCACGCAACCCATCATTTATTCTGTATTCGCCATATTCGGTCATAAACATCGCATCAACATCTGCTAACTTTTTTGCACCATCAATATTTGTAAAATTATTTGAAAACACCGGTTCAGACATCGCAACGGTCAATGTTGTAAAACCGCCTTGCGTTGCAATCGGGAATGTAATACGTTCTTCGGTCAGTTTTGGTGCGAATCCATCCTCTAAAAAAACCCATGTTGTGTTTTGTGGGCGGATGCGTGATTCGGCGTTTTTCAAATCACGCGCAATAAAATTATTTTCCGGCATCATGCCGTTGGCGCGGCGCAGGTATGTCGTTGCATCATCAAATTCACCCATGTTCAGAAAATATATCCCCGATAAATACATCAGCGCCGGATTCATAATATTGCGATATGCGGTCCAATTTACATTTTGAATTTTATCGGCAATTTCAGAATGCTTGGCCAATGCCGCTTTGTTTGATTCAATCAGTTTTTCGTATTCACGTGACATATCTTGCTGGCGCGAATAAGACTGGTTTATTATCACACGGGCATCATTCCATCGGCCATCGGCGATTGCCATCCATAACTGGTAATACGACACAAACAGCGAATCCATCATGTATGGCCGATAATCATTCGCATTCGCACCAAATGCAACCCCAGATAATTCACGAACAATGTCGCCCGATGTTATATCAGAATTCTTTCTGTTAAATTTTTCATATAACGCATCTGATTGTGCGTAATCACCACTATGGAACAACGCATCTGCATTTATCAGCAAGTCCAAATTCTTTTCCGAATCGATATTCTTTTCAACCGGTGCCGTCATATACCCCATACGCACACTATCCAGGCGCGATTCAACGGTCGCCGCACATCCCGTCAGCAAAAGTCCGATGACAAAAAATTGTGATAACTTTAACATTTGCCACTATTTTACCACAGGCGTTAATTCTTTCAATTCATTTGTTTGTGGATTGTAATATCGTGGATTACCACTGTAATCCAGAACCGCATGATGCATCGGTATCAGAAATTCCGGCAACGGTGACGACCGCCCCATTTTAATGTATGATGCAAATACGGGGTCGGCAAACGCCATTCGGAATTCAACCTTGATAGGACGATGATACCAACCTTCGTACAGAACAAGTCCCTCGGCAGGTTTGCCATTAACCGTAACCTTGAATTTCATAATATCAAATTCACTGAATAAAGGTTCAGATTTTGGAACCTCTATTTCTTTGCCATCGGGACCCTTTTCTTTTTTCATCACAATTTTTGTGCCGGTCATTTTTGCGAATCTTTCCGCAGTATCTGGGTCGTTTTGACGGAACACAATCTTTGCCGCGGTGGTTGATATAATTGTTGATGCGGCATCGGCACCGTATTTTTCCTGAATCTGGTGAATATCCTGACCAATGAACATATATGAAATCTGTTGTCCACGACCAACATCGGGTCCCTGGATAACCGCCTGCATCTTTTGCATCTTTGGCATTTCATCAAGCACGAACAACACCGGATATGGTCCCATTTTTTCGCCACTGCGCCCAACATGGTCCGGCAGATTGGCAAGCAAGAAGTTTGACATAGTTTCAATAAACATCGCAGTGATTGGATTTAATGCCTTGGCATCAACCATATTGATAGATAAATAGACCGTCACCGGCTTCATTTTTCCGTCCCTGGGGTCAATCATTCCGCGCATATCGGAAAAGTGAAAATCCGAATGCGATGTTCGATTCCGAACCGCGGCATTACGGAATATCGCAAGTCCCGTCAATATCGTTGAAATAATTGAACCGCGTTCGGTTGCCGGCGTGTTGGCAAGTTTAGTCAATTCGGCAACCGCACGATTTGAATATGAAAATGCGCGACATTCATTCACCGCCGCATCCAGCCAATCTTTCATCGGGTCCGCCATCATAACGGTTTGGTCGCCTTGGCGCTGACGTTCCGCCAGGTCGTTTGCAACAGCAATTTGCGCCTCGGTAATCCAATCCAGCATCATAGAAAACGATGCCTCTTTCCCAAGCCACATTTGTGGAATATTTGCCCATGAACCGATATGAACATAATTCATCACATTTAATTCGCCATTTTTAATCAGTGCCTGGGCGGCGAACGCATTCGGGTCATTCACCATTGAAAAGTAATAATCTGACAGCACCGCCGCATCATCTGCATCAAATGTTCCCGATTTCAGACGCGAATAGAAATAATCATCTGCCTTGGCGCGTTCAATTTTTGAAACAATAAATTGAATAAATCCCGCAAGTCCCGCGCGTCCAGATTGTGTCCAGTGTGGGTCGGCACTGGTACCGGCGGCATCGGGAACCAACACATCGCAAATATAGTCCACATACAATTCGCGTTGTTCGGTGCTGAACGGAATATGCCCCGGCGACAGCGGGTTCCACGATGGATAGTAAATACCCTTTTCCGGTTCATCTTGCCCACCCCAGTCCATAATGAACACCGGTCCAACATGCGTAGCACGATAACCACTGGATTGACTGTCTATTTCCGGTTTTGGGTCGTTTATAATCATAGACACATTTGGACATTCAAAAATGGTTGGTAAAACTATACCCTGGGTTTTACCGGTCCCGGGGGGCGCCAAACATAAAACAGACAATGTTTTTGGTAATTTTAATGGCTTTTTTTTGAAATATCCCAACACCATCATGAATCCGTCAAACAGCCCCATTTGTTTAACATCCGCTTCGTTTGCTTCGCGCGAAGATTTTTTATCAAATTTGTCTTTGCCGTTCGGGTTAAATTCGCCCTTTAATGTATCGTCGGTCAACAGGTAATACGCGATAAACGGCAAAATCGGAACAATACACGCAAAATCTGGGTGCATAATACAGCGCACAATCCAATATGGAATTTCGGCAACAACCGATAAACCCGCACTCTGGACCATATTGGACAAATATATTTTTATCCAATCAAATGTTGCCGGTGACCAACCGTACCGCCATATATGTTCAAAAATAAACGAAAAGCAAAACACCAACGCACACACCAACCACACACCAATTGACCAGCGCAAAACCCAAAAAGTTTGTGCCATTGGTGTTTGTTCGTGTTCTTTGTATGCACTGGATTTGAATATATTCAAACCCTTGCTGTCACGACCCGCAGATAAAATCTTGAACTTTTCAACCATCGTGTTATGATTATACCAGAAAAAAGAAAGATTATAAACACGGAAATTTGAATTTTATGAAAAATATTCCACGAATTTTTATTGAACAAAATATCAAGTCAGGTGACATTATTCCAGTGGCACGTGATGTGGCGCACTATCTTTTGCATGTAATGCGGACAAAAAGTTGCCTGGTTTTTCATTCGGGCGATGAATTTAATGCAAATTTATCGGATGATGGGAAAAATCTGATTATTGGTGATAAAACCGCGCACCACGACCCGTCAAACGATATAACACTTTACATTGCACCAATAAAGCGCATGGATGATTTAGTAAACATGGTGACCCAGATGGGTGTTGCACGAATTGTTCCGGTTATAACCGAACGAACGGTTGCGCATCATGTAAACTGGGGGCGCATAAAAAAAATCGCGACCGAGGCCGCCGAACAATCAAACCGAAACAGTATTCCCGAAATATCTGAACCAATTCCCTTTGCAAAGTTAGATTTGAAAAACATGGCGTTTGCCGATGAACGCACCGCATATTCCACCAAAGAAAAAAACAAAGTGCCATGTAATATCAAATCTATCTTGGTTGGACCCGAAGGGGGATTTTCAGATTCGGAATTTGCGGTATTGGATACTGCGGGTGCGGTTTCGGTATCACTTGGCAGGACAATTCTTCGTGCAGAATTGGCGGCGGTTATTGCAACAGAAAAGATTATGAAATGAAAATACGAATTGCAAAATTTATATCAGACAGTGGCGTGACATCGCGTCGCGGTGCCGAACAGATGATTGCGGCGGGCGCTGTGACGGTAAACGGAATAACTGCCAAAACACCGGTAATGTTCGTTGATGAAAATGATGAAATTATAATAAATGGCAAAAAAATAGAACCACGAAAAAATACTGAAATCTATGCATTTCATAAGCCAATTAACACAATGACAACTACGCGTGACCCGCGTGGACGCAATACAATTTATGACATTTTACCACCGGAATATCGGCACCTTAGATACATCGGGCGACTGGACTATAAAACCACCGGACTATTGTTAATGACAAATGATGGCTTGCTTGCGCGAAAATTGACTATGCCAAATTCAAATATTCCGCGTGTATATGTTGCCGATGTTATTGGAAACAATATGTCAAAATTGGACAAGGCGCGTCGCGGTGTGACAATTGACGGTATTCGATATCGCCCAATGCAAATTGAAGTGATGCCGGACCATCGTTTACGCATCACCGTGACCGAAGGTAAAAAGAATGAAATCCGCATAGTGTTAAAGCATTGTGGGCTGCCGGTGCGCACATTGCACCGCGTAATGTATGGCCCGGTTAGTATAAAAAATATTTCGGTTGGGAAAATTGTAAAATTGGATGAAAAAACCATTGACGAACTTATGCAAAACTTTCTATAATCCAACCAAGAAGTAAGGGGGATTATATGAAAAAACATAACAAAAAAAAGGCGCAAGCCAAGAAATCCGAGGTTCAGGGCGTAAATATAAAAACATCTGCGCGTTCGCGTAGGACATCGTCTTGGTCACTGTCTATTTATGTTTATTGGTTTATAATTTTGTTCTTTATCGCGGCGACATTCTATATTTTGGGTCGTGGTCATTTCACAAAAGATGCAACAAACACAGATACCACCCGGGTTGAAGTGGTTGATTCCGGTATCCAAGAAGAAAAATTGGAAACACCGGCGGATTATTATGAACATGGCAAGAAAGAAATCTTGTCAGGCAATATTGACGGCGCAATATCCGATTTAACAACCGCGATTGAATCAGATGCAAATATGGTTGATGCATATATTCTGCGTGGTGAAACATATATGCAGATTGGTGATTATCGCAATGCGATGAATGACTTTAATACGGCAATATCATTGGATGCCGAAAATTCCATTGCGTATTATGACCGTTCTTTGTTAAACACGCGTCTGGAAGATTTTGAATCGGCAATGAATGATATAAATAACGCATTGGCAACATATGCGGCAAAACCAAATAATATTCTGCAATTGCGCGATTTGTATGCAAAACGCGGTCAATTAAACCTTTGGGCAAAAAATTGGGAAGGTGCGGTTGCCGATTATACAAATTCTTTGGCACGTCCCGAAGGCACCATCAGCGCCAGCGTCTATGCTGAACGCGCCGAAGCATACACCGCAATCGGTGAATATGCCGCCGCAATAGATGATTATACCGCGGCAATTCGTGTAATTTCCGAACAAATTCAAGGCACGACAACAATGGAACAAAAAGAAGACCTGTCTATGCGTGCAATGAATTATTTTGAAAAATCGGCGGCATTGAATCTGAACATTGGCAATACAGATTCTGCACGCAGTGATTTAGAATCTGCATACGCGATTGCGGCATCATTGAATGATTCAGATGCAATAGAACGGTTGCAGCAATTACTGGAAGAATTACAATAGGTGTAAATTGCAAAAAATCACACCCCAGATGGGGTGTGATTTTTTATTCTTTAAAATGTCAGGCGGATACCAGCAGCCAAAAATGGCTGGGTTCGTGACATACCAATTGATGTCCAGCCATCAACATTTTCACTGTATTTATACCGAAATGATGCAACCGTTGTATGATCGCGAGATATTGTATCGCCATCGTGCCATATACCCGTATCCGAGAACAAATATGATAATGACAGTGTATAATTTAACAAATCATAACTGACACCGGCACCGGCAACAAAACCATCAACCGCCGGGCCAACCGGATTTTCATCGTATACAATGCGCCCCGTTAATCCGAATATAAAACTGTTATACTGAATATTCAGTCCGGTATAAACCTGGCCACGCCAATCAGCGGTCACCGCCGGCGTAAATGTATCGGTTGAAAATTCGTCTGGGTGATTCATATAAGACGCACCAATCGATACCGCAAATTTTGTTTTTGCATTGGAACTTTTAATCTTTATCCCTGCATCCACGCTGTAATCATAGTCGCCGGTTAAACCCGCAACCGAAACGCCATATTGGACATTTGAATTATGTGCCGCAACAATATTTGCACGCAATGATTCCGAACCGGTTGTAATTGTTGGGTCGGCAATCACCGGACCGGCGGTTCCCATTTTACGATAAATAAGTGAATCGTGATTCAAACGCAATCCGCCGACATCAGGCAGCCCCAAACCCAATTTATGTGCGACCGAATCGGTCAAGCCCAATTCAATGCGTCCAACACCGTGCCATTGCCAAAATGCAAATGCATCGTGCCACCATTTATCTTCTTTGACGGCGATTTCGTCAATCATATATACCGCACCAAAACTGTGTGTATTATTCGGATTGTATGTCGCCTGGGTACGGACACGAAAATCACCGATAAAATCCGGCTTGTCAAAATCCGGTTCAATAATACCCGCCGTTCCATAGCCCGTCATCGCAAAATTAAAATCACCCGCACGATATGATAACGCATTTGCACATATTGGAAAAATTACACCAAGCGCCCCAAAATAAATTTTATTTAACATCTTTGTTTCCTGTGGTTTCAGAGAGTATTGCATCACGCAGTTTATTAAATGCGCGTTCTTCAATCTGACGCACACGTTCGCGTGAAATATTATATTTTTTTGCCAACGATTCCAGCGTCACCGCCGGTTCAGAAAGGCGACGCGCACGCAGAATTTCACGGTCACGTTCCGGTAATGCCGCCAAATGTTTTTTTAACAACGCACCACCACGAACCATCATTTCATGCCGTTCAACATTCTCAATAACACTGTCGGTGTTATCTGCCATGTTTGACAGCATATCCGCGCCGTCTTGTTCGCTGGTACGGGCGGGCGAATTTAATGACAAATCGCGTGCAACAATTCGCGTAGACATCCGTTTGACATCATCCGCCGGCACATCCAGATATGCCGCAATTTTTTCGGTTTGTTCGTCCGATAAATTACCATCCATAATCCCCAATGCCCGCTTTGCCCGCGCTAGGTTAAAGAACACGCGTTTCTGGTTCGCCGATGTTCCAATTTTCACAATTGACCAATTATTCAATATTGTTTCATATATCTCGGCACGAATCCAAAACATCGCATATGTTGAAAAGCGAAAACCTTTTTCCGGGTCAAATTTTTGTAGCGCCTGCATCAAGCCCATATTGCCACTTGCCACCAATTCACCAACCGGGATTCCATAGTTGCGAAAATCATAGGCGACCGAAACAACCAATCGCAAATGACTGACCAGTAATTTTTCCGCCGCTTCGTTATCATGGTCGCGCACCCACTTTGATGCGTATTCGTATTCTTGTTCCGCCGAAAGTATCGGAAATTTAGAAATTGTCCGCATATATCCCGCCAATCCGGAATCATCCCCATATGTCGGGACGGTAATTCCGGTTTCAGATTTTGGCACCAAAGCGTTCTTGATTTGTTTCGTCATTATGTTTATAGTATAGCAAGAAAATATAAATTATCAAGGTACCAAAGAATAACAACAGGAGATTTCTATGGCAAATATGTTGGAACGTAATAAAAAAGTCAAAGCCCCACAAAAATCATACGAAGAACACGCCCAAGATGCGCTTTATCGTGAGGTTTGGGAAGATGTAAATAACGAAAAAACCCAGCAATTTATTAAAAAATATGGCAAAATTATGATTGCGGTGGCATTGGGCATAATGATTATCGTGACCGGAATTCAAATTGGAATTCGTACACACTATGCATCAAAAATGGCAACCGCCGAGAACTATGAGACCGCAATCGCAAACACCGATGCGAACGCATTGGCGGGAATTGCGCGCAATACCAGTGGCGCAACCGCGGATTTAGCGATGTTTAATGCGTACTTGATTGACAACGATGTCGCAAAGTTGGATGAATTAGCACGCGATGGCGAAACACGCGAATTTCGTGATTTGGCAAAGATGCATATTGTTGGCATTCGTGGTGATGAAATGACGGCAGACGAACTGGAAAAATACCTTGGTGATGTTGCCACAAAATCATCACCGTTCTATTATACCGCGTGTTTAACCATTGCCCAAAAACACATCGCATCGGGTAATCGGGATGCGGCAAATAAATGGTTGGACAAAATTATAGATGATTCAAATGCACCGGCGGCGATTCGTTCGGATGCAGAATCGTTAAGGTAGAAAAATGCAGAAAAAAATATTTTTCTTAATCGGTATAACAATGGCGATTTCGGCATGTGATAAACACGACCCGATTCTGCCCGGTGTGCGCAGCAGTATTTTTGAAACAGATTCAATAAATATATTGAATACACCGGTTCCAAATGCACCAGAAAATATTGCACCGGTTGAATATGATGATTGCCCATATGTTCAAAAGTCAGATAACACACTGTGGGACGGCGAACGAAAAATATTTTCGGGATTTGCAACCGGAAACTATGTGTCCGGAACGCGTCAACCGATTTGTAATGGCGGATATGTCTATGCCGGGTTATCAACCGGTGAATTTGTAAAGGTTAACCCACGTAATCGTCAAATTGTATGGATTGCCGATGTATATCGCCAAAGCAATATGACCGGTGGCGCATCGGTTGTTGATATTGTTGCACCGGCGCAAATATATAAAAATTATGTGTATGTTGGTGGACTTGGCGATGCGTTTTGCAAGATTTCTGACAAAACCGGAAATTCCGCATGGTGTACGGACATCGGCACGGCACACCCATTCATCATTACCGGCGAAACAATTTACTTGGTTGATACCAATAATCATTTGAACGCGCTACGCATGCGCGATGGCGCAATTTATTGGCGTATGGCGATAAAGAAATCGCGCGCGCCCGAATACCGTAATAAAACTATTGTTGTTGGCTCCGAAGTTTTTAATGCCGAAACCGGTGAACTAATGAAAAAATAATTCAAAAAAACGGGCGCAGTTTTGCGCCCAAAATTCTTTATAACAAACACGATAGCGCCGCACCGGTGTTCTTTAACAAAAACCAACCAATATGATAATTTGTTAAATACACCGTCAGCATAAATATAGCGATTATTCCAACAACGGTTATAACCGCACCACGCCGTCCACGCATACAATACAATGCAATATTATAGAACAAAAATAACACATACGCATCACCAATAATACTGATTATCCAAAGCGATGTGCAATTAAACGCCAATGCATTCATAACCAATATAACCGGATATATAAAGAATATAGATGCTAATCCCTTTATCGCAATTTCCCAGTCGCGTTCGCCACCGGTTATCTCTGACACCAACATCATCAGCCCACCACCAACAAATAACAGTGCAACCGCAATCACCGGTACAATAACCAATGCAATAAAAACAGAATTTATGGTGATTGTTGCGCCACCAATTAAGCGCATTGCCAACACCAATATACCGCCAATCATACCGTATATAAATGCGCGCAACATAGATTCTTCAATATCGCCATCGGCAACAATTTTTGTAAAGAACCGCTTGGGGTTTACAATCACACCACGAACCGATTTATACCAACGTTTAATTTTTTGCATCATATATGCCCCCTTTGGTTTGATTATTTATATTTTTGCTTTATAATGAAAAAAAATCAACGGAAAAACACATGATAAAGATAACAATTGCCGGACGGCCAAATACTGGGAAATCAACACTGTTTAACGCACTAACCCGTACGCGTGATGCGATTGTGCATGACCGCCCGGGTGTGACACGCGATACAATATACGGTGTATGCGCAAATAATCCCGAATATGAAATTCGTGATACAGCGGGACTGGAACGCGCAAAAAACGGCATAGCCGCCGATTCAACCGATATGGCAATCGGCGCAATATCAGATGCCGATGCGGTTTTGTTTGTTGTTGACGGGCGTGTCGGATTAACCGCCGAAGATACCGACTGGGCGCGAACCGTTCGTCGGGCAACACGCGCACCGGTGTTATTGTTGGTAAACAAATCTGAATCTGGGCGGCGTATGGCGGATATTCATGAATTCTATAAATTGGGATTTGGTGAACCGGTGATGATTTCGGCGGAACACAAATCTGGATTTGATGAAATATTTGAATTCCTTGATAAAATTTCGCCAAAAAATAACGATAACAAAACACGCACCGAAGCCGAAAATCGTGTCAAAATTGCAATTCTGGGGCAACCAAATGTTGGAAAATCAACACTGGTAAATCGCGTAATCGGCGAAAATCGCCAGATTGTAAAGGACGAACCCGGTGTCACCCGCGATACAGTAAAAATTCCAGCGCATTTTTATGGTCGTGATATATTACTGATGGATACGGCGGGTTTACGGCGAAAGTCAAATGTCCACGACGATGTTGAAACATTGGCGGCATTAAAATCACTGGATGCGATTGAGAAATCGGATGTTGTAATATTGGTTGTTGATGCCACCGGAAACATTGAAAACCAGGCATTGGGGATTGCGGCGCGCGTTTATGATGCCGGGAAAATACTCTGTGTTGCGTTAAATAAATGGGATATGGTGCCGGCGGACGAACGCGATGAAAAACTGTTGAAATTAAAGCATCAATTTACAAATTCATTTCACCAAATTATAAAGCCAATGATTCTTGCTATTTCCGCCCAGACTGGAACCGGCGTGCAAAACATGTTTAAACGAATCTATGAACAATGGGACATTTCTACCGCGACCGCACCAACCAGTTTGATAAATAAAATCATTGGCGAATTAGTGGCAAATCGTCAACCACCAATGTCGCGACTAAAACGTCCAATGAAAATCAAATTTGCATCGCAAACCGGACGACATCCAATGCGCATAACAATACATGTTGGTGGTGCATCGGATATCCCAGAATCTTATACACGATATCTGCGACGTGGATTGGCAACCGCATTAAAATGGGAACATTTACCCATTACCATTGAATACAAAAAATCCGACAACCCATTTGATTAGAAACCATAAAATACGCCCCATTTTTTCGGGGCATATTTTATGGTCGTAAAACACTATAACTGCGCTTTGATTTCCTGAATTTCATAACATTCAACGCGGTCGCCTTCTTTCAAATCGTTATACTTATCAAAACTCATACCGAATTCTACACCGCCCGAAACTTCTTTGACCTCGTTCTTTTCACGACGAAGTTCCCCAATTTTTCCATCGTATATAACAACATTGTCACGCAACAAACGGACATAGGCATCTTTCTTTATGGTGCCTTCGGTCATACGGCAACCGGCAACGCGTGTACCCTTGCCAACCGTAAACAATGCGATAACATCTGCGTATCCGATAAAGTTTTCTTTCTTTTCTGGTGCCAATTTACCCGACAATATTTCTTTGATTTCATCGGTAATACGATAAACGACACTGTGATAGCGAATATCAACATGTGCATTACGCGCCATATCACGAACCGCCGAATCTGCACGGACATTAAATGCGATTATCACCGCACCCGATGCAGTCGCCAAACGGACATCGCCTTCGGTAATTTGACCAACACCGGCAGACAAAATTTCCACCGATGCTTTATCGGTTTTAATACCACGAATCATATCGGTTATCGCCTCTACACTGCCCTGGACATCGGCACGCAAGACAACCGGCAATGTCAATTTATTATCATCGGTTGTTTGTCGCGCAAACAATTCTTCTAGCGACGAACGCTTTACTGCGTTTGCTTTATCACGCGCCTTTTGTGTGCGCCATGCGGCAACTTCGCGGGTTTGGGCATCGGTTTCCATAACATTTAACTGGTCACCGGCCGCCGGCACAGAATCAAGTCCTAAGACCATAACCGGTTGCGCCGGTTTTACCATCTTTACACGTTCACCATTTGATGTTATCAAACCGCGCACCCGACCAAATGTTTCACCAACAACGAACACATCACCAATTTTTAATGTTCCCTGGCGAATAATAACGGTTGCAACCGCGCCAAGGCCACGTTCCATTTTCGCTTCTACCACCGTGGCAATCGCCGGCATGTCGGGGTCTGCCCGCAGGTCCATCATCGCCGCCTGTAATAATATGGCATCTTCTAGTTTATCCAGTCCAATTTTTTGTTTCGCAGAAATTTCTACGCATTGAACATCGCCACCCATTTCTTCAACCTGGACCTCTTGTTGCAACAGGTCGGTTTTGACGCGTTGCGGATTTGCCTCGGGCAAGTCAATTTTGTTAATCGCAACGATAAACGGAACCTTGGCGGCACGAATGTGATTTATTGCCTCGATAGTCTGGGGCATGATTGAATCGTTTGCCGCAACAACCAAAACGACAATATCTGCCATTTGGGCACCACGCGCACGCATCGCCGTAAATGTTTCATGTCCCGGCGTATCCAAAAAAGTAATTATCGCACCAGATTTTGTTTTAACCTCGTACGAAGAAATATGTTGAGTAATACCGCCTGCTTCGCCGGCGACAACATTCGCATTACGAAATGCATCCAGCAAAGACGTTTTACCGTGGTCAACATGTCCAACAACTGTGACAATCGGGGCGCGTGGCTTTAAGTTATCTGGATTTGGTGCGCGTTCAAGTAAATCGGCGTATGGTTTAACCTCTACCCGTTTAACGGTTGCGCCAAATTCACCTGCGATAATTTCGGCGGTATCCGCATCAATAGATTGATTCTGGGAAACCATCATACCCATTTCCATCAGTTTTTTAACAACATTACCAACCTTTTCTGCCATCGCAGCCGCCAAATCTTTGACAACAATTGTATCGCCAAGAATCACTTCATGTGCAACCTTTTGCGGGGCATTGAACATTGCGCGCGCCTTTTCACGGAATCGTTTTAACGAAGCCTCGGACCGGCGACGATTTGCACCGCGCAGGCCGATTGAATCTTCGTCATCATCATCACCAATAACAATGTCTTGCAATGATATTTTTCCGGTCTTGGCGAAATCTTTCTTGCCACCAAATTTAGAATTACGGCGCGATTGCATCGGCGCGTCTTCATCAACATCATTACGATGATATTGTGATTTTTTTGTAAACCCTGACTGATGTGAATTTTGGGGAACAACTGGCGCTTGTTCCGAGTCATCATCATCGGAAAGTGTCGCCGCATTTTCACGCGCCGCCAGTTGTTCTTTGACCTGTTCGTATTCACGATTTTCACGCGCAATTTCGGCCTCGCGCGCGGCACGGGCCGCCGCCTCTTCAGCTTCGCGTTTTTTGCGTTCTTCTTCGCGGGCATGTGCGGCCTCTAATACGGCACGCAGTTTTTCGTCTGCCGGATTATGTGATTGTACCGGGGCCACAGGTTCTTCACGCAACTCGTTGCTGCCAGGTGCAACGACACGACGACGACGTTCAACAAAAACAGAATCGCCTTTCTTGCTTTGCACTGCGCCCATTGTTACAGATTTTCCAAGTGTCAATGTTGCCATATTTTAACCTTTGGTTCCCAGTTTTTTGTTTATTCTTAGTCTTCTTCGCTTTGTGTGATACCAAATGCAATTTCACGCGCTTTCATGATAACACGACCCGCCAAGCGCGCACTCATGGTTTCTTCACCAAGGATTTCAACCAATTCATCCGATGCCAAATCTGCCAAGTCTGATAATGTCTTGATTCCGGCGTTGCCAAGTTTCATAATGATTGGGCGTTTGATAAAGTCAAACCGCAACAAATCATCCGACATACCAAGTTTATGACCTTCGTTAAAGTAATCTTGTTCAACCTTGGTCAGGTATGATTTTGCACGATTCTGCAATTCAACCGCCAATTCAGTATTGAAACCTTCAATAGATTCTAATTCTTTTAATTCAACAAACGCGATTTCTTCAATTGTACGGAATCCTTCGGATACCAACAAGTGCGCAATCATTTCATCAACATCCAAACCGCGGATAAACAATTCGGTCTTTTCTTTAACTTCTTTGGCACGACGTTCTTGTTCTTCGGCCTCGTTCACAACATCAATATTCCATCCGGTCAACTGTGATGCCAGACGCACATTTTGCCCACGGCGACCAATCGCCAGTGATTGTTGATCTTCGTTTACAACGACGACCGCGCTGCGTGTATCTTCATCAACGATGATTTTTGCGACCTTGGCCGGTTGCATTGCATTAACTATGAACACCGCCGGGTCTTCGGAATACAAAATAACATCAATCTTTTCGCCATGGCATTCGTTGATAACCGGTTGGATACGGGTACCCTTGATACCGACCGTCATACCAACGGCATCAACCGATGGGTCGGCGGTTTCAACTGCGATTTTTGCGTGTGAACCCGGCGCACGTGATACAGATTTAATTTTAATAATACCTTCGTAAATTTCTGGCACTTCTTGGACAAACAGTTTTTCCATAAACAATGGATGTGTCCGAGTTAAGAAAATCTGTGGTCCTGAATTAGAACGCGCAACATCCATAATCAGTGCACGCACACGATCACCAACCGCTAAACGTTCGCCCGGGATAAGTTCGCTGCTTTTGATATAACCTTCGGCTTTGCCGTTGATATCAACAAATACATTGCCAAATTCTATACGCTTTACAACACCGTTAACAATATCGCCAATATTGTCTTTAAATTCTTCGTATTGGCGGCCTTTTTCTGCATCACGAACACGTGCCGTCATTATTTGGCGCGCAGTTTGAAATGCCATACGACCAAATTCGGGTTCCGGCAATGCATCTTCAATAACATCGCCAACCGACGGATTTTTTGCGTATTTCTTAGCCTGGGCCACGGTCAACATTGTTGATGGGTTATAATCTTCACCGACCGATTCTGGGGATTCAATAACATCAAACAAGCGTTTAACATAAATTGCACCGTTTTTACGGTCAATGTTTGCCACAATATTAAATTCTTCACCATATTTATGTTTTGCGATTTTGGCGATTGCGGCCTCTAGTGAATCAAAAACGGTTTCACGATCAATTTGTTTTTCGCCGGCCAATGAATCGATGGCCAATAACAAATCCTGACGTGGCATAGAAACAAAAGACATTTGCGTATCTCCCTTGGTATTTTGTTTTGTGTCTTTTTTACCTATAAGGGCGGGGTTTTTCGCCCCGCCCTTAAAATTTAAATCTTAAGAACATCGTGATTATAACACCGAATCGGACAAATGCAAATGTTTTTTACAGATTTTACTAAATATATTTGACGGGTGCGGTTTTGGGCTCTATACTTCCATATATGAAAATAATAGACAGATATTTTACCAAACAGTTGATTGGGATATTCATCATGCTATTGCTGATTTTAACTGGACTGGCGTGGATGGTCCAGATTATGTCCATGATGAAATTTTTACTGAACTATGGTATAGAGTTAAACAATTTTTTGGGTCTGACCGTTTTGATGATTCCGTTTATATTATCAATCGTTGTGCCATTTGTCACATTTATATCGGTGTTGTTTGTGTATAACAAATTGATTGCGGATAACGAAGTTATTGTAATGGCGGGTGCCGGATATTCGCCTGCACAAATTGCACGCCCGGCGATTTTTCTTGCAGGCTTATTAACCGTCGCGCATTTGTTTTTGAATGTATGGGTTGTCCCAATGACCCAGGCAAAATTCTATGATACTCAATGGAATCTGCGATATGGGTTGGCACATTTAAAACTGCAAGAAGGCGCATTTACCGAAATGTCGCATGGGTTGGTTGTATATGTTGATAAAGTTTCGGGACAAGATTTAAACCAGGTTATGTTGTCTGATATGCGCGACGATAAATCTCAGATGTCAATATTTGCCCAAAACGGGAAATTGGTTAACACCATGCGCGGTCTTTCCATTGTTATGTCAAACGGGTCTTTGCAAATGCAAGGTTCGGGCAGAGTTATTGGCACATTTGATAACTTTGATATGGATTTAAGCATTACAGAAAAAAATAACAATGGTACATTTAAGGCGCGCCGTATGCCGACATCTGTATTATTTAATGTAATGTCTGAAAAAATGCCACCTGCACAATATAAAACGGTTATGACCGAACTAGCAACACGAATTTTAAGTCCATTTATGAACATGATTCTGGCGGTGTTGGCATTGGCGGTATTGTTGCGTTCGTCATTATTGCGGCGCAGAACCAGTTTTGCACCGGCGATTGCGGTTGTTATAATGGTTGGAATTATGGCGGCATTTATGTCTGCATCTAATATGCTCTGGGACATAAACAACCTGATAACATTGGCAATTGCCCAGGTATTGTTATTTGTAATAATATTGTTCTTGCTGATACGAAAATGAAGAAAAGTATTTTGATATTTATGACTTTGTTTCTGGGGAACGCATGTTATGCGGTTGCCATAGATACAGATAGCCCAAAGTTAATCCAGGCCGAAAAAATAGAATACGATTTAAAAACCGAAACAATCAAAACAACCGGAACCACAAACATCACAAATAAATCTGGCCAAAAAATGACACTGACCGATTCATACATTACACGCGGTGGCAAAGATTTATCAGGTTCGGATATTCAAATATGGCTTGGGCCACATGTGTATATGGAATCAGATAAAATAACACGCGATGGTGATATAACGATTGCACATGACGGGACATTTACCGCATGTAAAAATTGTGACAATTATGGCGACGCATGGGAAATAACATCAAAAAAAATAAAACATGATTTAGATTCTCGTTTATTGGCATTTTATAACATGGTGTTCTGGGTCTATGATTTTCCGGTTTTATGGTTGCCGTATTTTGATATGCCGGACCCAGGCGTAAAGCATAAAAGCGGTTTTTTGACACCTAACCTTGCATCAACAAACAACATGGGAACACAAATAAATGTTCCGTTCTATGTTTATTTATCCGACACGCATGATGCAACGATAACATTATCGTACCTGACCAAAGAAAACCCACTATTTCAATTAGAACATCGCCTGAACACTAAACACGCCGAATTCAGGACAAACGGTTCATTTACACATAACCGTGAAGGCGAAAATCGCTGGCACATATTTAATGATGATGTTATTGAATTGGGTGAAAATGCGCGTGCAACAATATTCTTGGAACGCGCATCTGATAAAACATATTTACAGAAATATGGTTTCTATGATGAACAGCCGTTCTTGGATTCTGGGGCGCGTGTAGAACTATTTGGACAATCCAGTTATGTTGTCGCGGATGTTCATGTATTCCAAGAACTGCGCCAGGAAAATGAGTATCAATCTGTACCGAATGGAAATATTTTACCAAATATTCATGCCGTTTATCAAACATCGCCACTGTTTGCATCAACATATGCGACACTGATAGGGGATATTCTTGGGATATCGGGTGACGGGGTATCATCACAACGAATAATTGGCGAAGCACGCATTACATCTCCCTGGACCATATGGGGGGGCAACCGAATAACGGCCAGTATCGCCACACGATATGATATATACAATTTTCATAATGCCCCAATGATAGATAACGAAATATATTCCGGATTAAAAAACAGATTTTTACCAAGCGGTTATCTGGAATGGGGATTGCCGTTGTTTCGCCCGGGCGAATCATGGACACATGTAATTGAACCACGCGCACGATTAACAACTATGCGGCATATTCACGACAGTCAATTTGCAATGGATAACGATTCTGCCGGTGCATTATTATCGGATGCAACAATATTTTCAAACAATCGTTTTTCTGGATTAGATTTATGGGAAAATGGAACATTTGCTGACTATGGGGTGCGTTGGGCGGCATTTGATTCAGACGGTCAAAGCATTGAAACATTTATCGGTCAAACATATGATTTTACACGACGCGAAGATACCGATCGCAACAGTGGCTTTCACAATGGACAATCGGACTATGTTGGCCGCATTGGGTATAACAATATGAAATGGTTGAATTTATATACGCGTTTTCGCCTTGCCCAGGAAAATTTAAGCCTGCAACATATTGAAACAAATTTAGTATTGGGAACATCGCGAAATTTCTTGAACATGGGGCATATCTGGTCGCAACAATTTTATGATAATCAAATGCTTGCAGAATCTATTCATGAATTTGCCGGCGGTGTCGGATTTGCAATCACAGACAGATGGTCGGTGCGTTGGAATGCAATATACAACGCGACAAATAACATATTGCAACAACACAATGGCGCAATATATTATGAACACCCATGTTATTATCTAAGTTTGGGTTATCGTCGCGATAATGCCGAAAAAGAAGATTATCGCGGATACACATCATTACAATTCCGTTTCGGAATCAGTGTTGATGGAAAACACTATTAAAAACAAGGATTAAGGAGAAAGCATGAAAAAAATATTATTTGCAATCATTGCTATACTGTGTTCGGCGACAATGGCGCAATCGGCAACGGTTGTCGCAACGGTTGATGGTAAACCAATAACCGATACCGACATAACTGCACGCACAAAACTAATGGCGCGCCAGGGAAAAAATTCTACCGATAATCGGCGCCAGGCACTGCAAAATATTATTGATGATAATGTAAAATTAAAATATGCGGCGAATTTTAATGCGGTCCCCAGTGAAAAAGATGCCATCACAGAACTAAAAAATATGAAACTTGGCGAAATGAGTGCGTCTGAACGCGCCATGGCAATATCCGCAATGCGTGCAAATATCGCATGGCAGATTATTGTTGCACGCACCATTATGCCAACAATTGACATTGAATCCGAAGATGTCGGTGCTGAACGCGTATCATTGGAACGCGAACACGGATTACCAATTGAAATGACATTGGTCCGATTGGTCGATGTTCCAGAATCGGTCGCAAAACAATTAACGCGACCCAAAAGTTGTGATGACGCGATGAATATGGCGACCAACCTTGGTGGCGAACCACAAAAATTTACTGCGATTCAATACGAACTATCGCCCGAAATACGCGAACAAATTGCGGGCCTTGGCAGATTAAATTGGTCGCGCGTGCGGGATGGAAATATATTTTTAATATGCGATTCTAAAAAAACAAAAGAATACGGAAAACTGGACGAAATAATCAAACAAAATGCGATATACAAAAAATCTATGTTTATCGCCGATCAACAATTAAAACAACTGCGCAGAAAGGCGGTGGTTATCATAAATGACGACCGGTATAAATTATGACAAAAACAATTCTTTTTGATTTAACAGAATCTGAATTAGAAAAATTCGTGACCGACATGGGTCAGCCACGTTTTCGTGCTAAACAAATTTCAGAATGGTTATCGCGTGGCGCACCAAACTTTTCGGTTATGAAAAATATACCCGAAAAAATGCGTGATGATTTAGATAAAATTGCCCAAACCTTGCCAGTGCGTGTTATCAAAAAATTGCAATCATCCGATGGCGCAACAACCAAGTTCCTATTAGAATTAAATGACAACGAAAGAATTGAATGCGTTTTAATGCGCACCAGTTACGGAAACAGTGTCTGTGTCAGTTCCCAGGCAGGATGCGCAATGGGTTGTAAATTCTGTGCCAGTACACTACTGGGGTTAAAACGCAATTTGACCGTAAATGAAATCTTTGCACAAATTTTAGTCGCACAGTGGGAACTGCGGGGCGACAGATTTACAGATAAACCAATTCGCCCAAACGGCGATGCAAATAATGGCGATGTTTCACATATCGTTGTTATGGGAACGGGTGAACCATTACAGAACACCGATAATGTTATTGGATTTATAGAACGTGCAAATCACGATATGGGAATCGGATGGCGACGAATCACGATATCAACATGTGGTGTTGTACCGGGTATAGATAAACTTATTGAATGGGGACGACCAATAAATTTGGCAATATCATTACATGCACCAAATGACGAATTACGAAAAAAGATTATGCCGATTGCAAACAAGTATTCTATTCATGAAATCATGGATGCGGCATGGCGATTCACAGATTTGCATAATCGGCAACTGATGATTGAATACATATTACTTGGCGATATCGATGGCAATTTATTAAACGCAACCTGCGAATGTGCCGAACAATTGGTTGAAATCGTGAGCAATAAAAACTGTATGGTAAATTTAATACCATGGAATACGGTTGCCGAAAGACAATTTACTTCGCCATCAGGCAACGCCGTTCACCGCTTTCAAGATATACTAATTAAAAATGGAATTCACGCACGAATCCGCCGCGAACGCGGCAATGATATTGGTTCGGCGTGTGGACAACTAAGAATAAGCGAGGCAAACAAATGAAGATTGAAAAAATTACTTGCAGCGATATGCGCGAATATAACGAAATAGATGATATTATCGCCCTTGGAAAAAAATATCCGATATCAGAATTTGCAATCCAGGCACATCCATCAAAATTTTCAGGATGGATGCCCCGATATGTTTGGTTTGAAACCCTTATGCATGCGGCGCGTAATACGAATATAAATCTTGCGATGCATGTAAATTCTGAATGGCGAACCGAAATTTGTCGTGGCGATGTTCCATATGAAATCAAACGCATGTGGGATATGCAACGCGATAATGGAAAACCGGTAATTGGACGCGTCCAAATAAATATAAATGGCGGCAAAGACAGTTTCAGATTTTATACGAACAAGGTCGCAGATATTATTCGTGCATATCCCAATATTGAATTTATATTTCAATATACCGCGAAACAAAAACGGCGCCTTGGCAAACTGGACCACACAGATGTTCCGTTTTCAATGCTGTTTGATGCATCGGGTGGGTGTGGGAAATTACCAAAACAATGGCATGCACCGATAAATTCAAATCATAAAATGGGGTACAGTGGTGGATTGGGCCCCGATAATATATCAGAAAATCTGGATAAAATAAATATGGTTGTACCGGCGAATTCAAATATATGGATAGATGCCGAAGGCAAATTAAAAAACCCTGACATAAAACAATTTGATATTGCACGTGCCGAAAGATACATAGAAAACACACTGAATTGGTCATTGCGTACACGATAGAAATGCCCCGCATGGGGCATTTTATATATACCTGCGTCGTTTTTGTTTAATAGAAATTTTTAGTATCGGGATTAAACCCAACAAACGAAACCTCAGGTACGAATTATCAGAACTTATTTTCGCCGTTATAATTGGCAAAAGATTAAACAAGTTGAACTTGATTTTTTTATCGCGATATGTTGTTGGCTTTAAATCATTATTATCCATAAAATCGTTTACCGATTTTTTTGCTATTTTCCAATAATAATTTCGTATTTTATTTTTGCCGCGCATATTCAGCAATGATGTTGGACGCTGTTTATAAAAATAGAATGCGTTTGGGACAACAACAATTTTATCAGATTTTACAACCATTTTTGTTATAATCAACATATCTTCACAATATTGCATATCTGGCGGAAAAATAAATTTGTTATCATTCCAAAATTTACGCCGAATAATATAACGAACAGGATACCCATTTGTGTCAACAAGTGTGTGATTTATTTTATCTTGGGGCATTGTTATTACATATTGTTCATCAAAAATTATACTATTATTCGGATATCGTTCATTAACAAAACTTGATACCGCGACATCCGCATTCGCCCATTTTGCGGCGCTGTACAGACATTCATAGAATTTTTGATTTATCAAATCGTCAACATCGCAAAAATGAATATATTCGCCAGTTGCATGTTCGGTTGCGGTGTTGCGCGCCACGGATGGACCGACATTGTTATCAGATACAATCATTTTTACATTTCTGTTTTGCGAATTATTGGCAAGCCAATTTTTTGCTATACGAATACTAGCATCGGTGCAACCATCAAAAAACATTATTGTTTCAATATCCGATGCTTTCATTGTTTGTGAATAAATGCAGTTTAAAGTTTGTTCTATGTATTTTTCTGCATTGTAAACCGGAATAATCACAGAAATTTTCAATTTTGTCTCCTTTTGTTAAAATAAAAACAACCGCCAAAAAATCTGACGGTCGGGGTGTTAGTAAATCATGTTCTGCTAGATGACTCCGTGGATTTTCGGTCGCCCGTATTATATGACCAACGGCACCCCGACAAATCGGGGAAATTACGGTGCGCAAACACCGACATCACTTTAACGGCGCATCCGCACCGAGCAGAAAATAGGCTTACTACAGCCCCGAAGCCAAATTCCTTTGGTTTCAGGTAAATTTTATAATACAAAGTGAAATTTTACAATAAAAAAATCCGCCATTTGGCGGATATGGGTTAATAAAACTTTCTGGTGGGTGTTAAGGGACTTGAACCCCTGACCCTCTGCGTGTAAAGCAGATGCTCTAGCCAACTGAGCTAAACACCCAAATGCCGACAAATCATAAATTATAAATTTCTATTTGTCCAGGCTTTTTTAATTCGGCATCGGCATACCCGCCGTTGCATCCGACATAACATCGTCAATCAGTTTATCGGCCTTGTCCTTGGCATCACGCAGTGCCGACATAACCGCCGATTCCACCGCCGGCGCACCATCGTTTAATAAATTTGGATTTATTGTTATGCCTAATATGTCGTATTTACCCGACATATCAACAATGCACGCGCCACCCGCCGCCAATCCTTTGACACGCATACCCGCCAATTTTTCCTGGGCAGCGGCAACCTTGGACTGTAATTCGCTGGCCTGGGCCATAAGTGCTTCCATATCCATTTTTTATCCTTCTTTTAATTAACAAATGTCCGGTCATGCGACCGGACATTTTATTTACTCTTCGGTTTTTTCTTCGGTCTTTTTACTTTTCCGTTTTGATTCTTTTTCCTTCGGAACTGCGACCTCGGCACCGGTCTTTTGGTCGATACCAACCATAGACATACGGGTTTTACCACGTTTGTCTGCGCCCAAGTATTTCACAAATACTGGGTCACCTTCTTTCAGACCGGCATCTTCAATTTTCGCCAAGTGTTTGCCAGTGATTTCAGAAATATGAACCATCGCTTCAAAACCATTCAGAATCTTAACAAAGATTCCAAAATCTTTTATTCCCGAAACAACACCCGGATAAATCATGCCAACTTCGGGTTCGGCAACGATTTCTTTGATACGCGCAATTGCCGCATCGGCATCTTCGCGTGTCACCGCCAAGATTTTTACAGTGCCGTCATCTTCCAGGTCAATCGTTGTGTTTGTATCACGTGTCAACGCCTGAATCACGACACCACCCTTGCCGATGACATCACGAACCTTGTCTGGGTTGATTTGTATCGTATAGAGTTGTGGCGCATATTCCGACACGTGATCGCGCGGCTTTGAAATCGCCTGCTTAATTTTACCAAGGATGTGCATACGACCGTCTTTTGCCTGGGCTAATGCCTTTTGCATGATTTCAAATGTAATAGATGTGATTTTAATATCCATTTGCAGGGCGGTGATACCTTGGTCGGTACCGGTCACCTTGAAATCCATATCACCAAGGTGGTCTTCGTCACCCAAAATATCGGTCAATATCGCATAATCATCACCTTCTTTGATTAAGCCCATTGCAATACCCGCAACCGGACGCTTCATTGGAACGCCACCGTCCAACATCGCCAGTGTCGCACCACATGTTGTCGCCATGGACGATGAACCATTTGATTCCAGAATATCCGAACACAGACGAATTACATAATCAAATTCACTGCGTGATGGAATCATCGGATGAACGGCACGCCACGCCAAATTACCATGTCCAATTTCACGACGACCGGGGGCCTTTAAGCCCTTGGCTTCACCGACCGAAAATCCCGGGAAATTATAGTTCAACATAAAGTCGCGTTCGTCGGCACCATCTAATGTTTCCAATGGCAATGCATCTTTGCCGCCCCCAAGTGTCAATGAAACCAATGCCTGGGTTTCACCGCGTGTAAACAACGCAGAACCATGTGCGCGTGGCAATATACCTAATTCAATTTCAATCGGACGAACCGTCTTGGTGTCACGACCATCAATACGGGGTTTGCCCGCCAAAATATTTGAACGCATAATACGCGCAGTTATATTTTCAACGATTTCATCCGCAAATGATTCCAATGTAGATGTTGCAGTAATCGTATCTGGGAACAATTCCGGAATCATCGCCTTGGCTTCACTGTGAATGTTTCCCAGCGTTTCCAAACGCGTCAACTTTTCCTTTATACCCAACGCAGATTCAATTTCCGGAGCAAATTTTTCAAACGCAGATTCCATTTTGATGTATTCTGGGGTCTTTTCCGGAATCGCCCAACGTTCTTTACCGGCGGTTTCAACCAATTCGTTAATTGCGCGAATAACCGTCTGTTGTGCATCAAAACCGAATTTGACCGCACCCAATGTAGTTGCTTCATCTAATTCACCAATTTCAGATTCAACCATTAACACACCGTCCTTGGTTGCCGCAACGACCAAATCCATTTCAGAATTTTCAATATCTTTCTTTGATGGATTCAGAATATATTTTCCGTTCATATACCCAACACGCGCCGCACCAATCGGGCCCGCAAACGGAACGCCTGATAATGCCAATGCCGCACTTGACGCAATCATCGCCAAAATATCTGGTTGGTTCTTGCGGTCATATGAAAATACCTGGGCAATAACCTGGACTTTGTTTTTAAATGTTTCTGGGAAAAGTGGGCGAATTGGGCGGTCAATCAGACGCGCAACCAATGTTTCACCCATAGATGCCTTGCCTTCACGGCGGTCACGCGACCCCGGAATACGACCAGACGATGCAAATTTTTCTTGGTAATCAACGGTCAACGGAAAGAAATCTTGCCCTTCTACCGCCGTTTTTTCGGCACAGACCGTTGCCAAAACCATCGTTTCACCCATTGTCGCCATAACTGCACCGTTTGCCTGCTTGGCATAACGACCGGTTTCCAAACGCAATGTTTCATCACCATATTTAATTTCAACCGCCACAGGGTTGTTCAGACGATTTTTTTCGTCTTTTTTATTTATTAAACCAAATAACATATTTTCCTCCGTTTTATTGGTTTGTTAGTTTTCTAAACCGCGAAGAAAAATCATTCGTTATTGCATTCTGGAACACCGAAACAAATGCAAAAATGAACAATTTCTTCTTCGCCGATGCCGATTATACCGACATATTTAATCGTTTGCAAATATTTTATACAAATAAAAAAACCGGCATTTTGCCGGTTCTAATTTTTATTTACGCAGACCCAATTTCTTAATCAGTTCTTCGTATTTTTCAGGATTGCGTTTCTTGATGTATGCAAGTAATTTTTTACGACGATTTACCATCAACAACAACCCGCGTTTAGAATGTTCGTCTTTGTGGTTATTTTTCATATGTTCCGTCAAATTACGAATACGTTCAGTTAAAACCGCAACCTGGGATTCCACAGAACCACCATTGTCGTGTTCACTGGATTTATATGCGTTAATTATTTCTGTTTTTTTTGCCTTTGTTATGGACATTGTATGTTTCCTTTATTTTTATATTGTTCGTTTAGGTTTCAGCACGCCATCGTTCACCATTCCAATTCCAACAAAAGTGTCGCCGGAATACACACGGTGCAGACCATCACTGCAACCAACCCCGATAAAGCCGCCATTACGATAAAATTTGACCGCCATATCACCTATGTCCAGAACCGGAATGTCCCCCAGTCCCGAATCTATTGGTGCCAGATATTTACTGACATCGGCGCCATTATTAAACAAATTTTCCAAAAAATCAAGTGTATGCGCATTTTTTAATGTAAACCCAGACGATACGGTCCGTCGTATCATATCAACCGTTGCCATCGTTCCACACATTTTTGCAATATCACGTGCAATACTGCGTACATAGGTACCCGGCGAACACGACATTTTAAACAACCACCGATTATCAACCACATCCAGTAATTCCAAAGAATATACATCAACATTGCGTGCCGGAATATCAACCATTTCCCCGGCACGTGCAATTTCATATGCACGCCGACCGGCAATGTGAATTGCACTGAATACCGGCGGCACTTGGGAAATATGCCCAATAAAATTCGGCAATATCGAACGAACCTGGGCAATTGATGGAACCGTATCACAACGCGCCGTTTCGGTACCAGTTACGTCCAGGGTATCGGTTTCGTATCCAAATATGACCGAAAACATATACTCTTTGGCTCGGTCGGAAAAATCCTCTAAAAACGGGACCATTTTTGTCGCGGCACCGATTGCAATCGGCAAAACCCCCGATGCCATCGGGTCCAATGTGCCAATATGACCGTTCTTTTTTGTTCCGAATATACGCGCAACACGGTTTGATGCGGTCTTAGAAAAAACACCCGATGGTTTATCAAGAATAATCCAACCGTTCATTTTTCCCCCGTATCAAAAAAAGATAATTGCTGTTTTTGCGCGACATTTGTTTTTTTCACAACCGATGGCATACGCACAGTTTCAAGTTCTGCCAAAACCGCCGTTGCACGCGCAACAACCAAATCCGGCATACCCGCCATTTTTGCAACATGAATTCCGTATGACCGATTTGCAACACCCGGTATAATACGATGCATAAACACAATATCATTATTGTGTTCACGAACATCTATGGTAAGGCACGCCACCTTGTCCAATGGTCCACCCTGCCCCGTCGCCAGCGCCGTCAATTCATGATAATGTGTTGCGAACAATGTTCGCGCACCAAGTGTATTAAGGTATTCCAGTACCGCACGCGCAATTGCCATACCGTCATATGTTGCCGTTCCACGACCAATTTCATCAAAAATTATAAACGAATGCGATGTTGCACGCCGCAGAATATTTGCCGTTTCGGTCATTTCAACCATAAATGTTGATTGACCCGCCGCCAAATTATCAGATGCACCAACGCGACTAAACAACTGGTCACAGATTCCAATTCTGGCGTGCGTAGCCGGAACAAACGACCCCATATGTGCCAAAACAACCAAAATAGCATTCTGGCGCAAATATGTTGATTTACCCGCCATATTCGGCCCGGTCAGCAATGCAATTTGTTTATCATCTAATTTGCAATCATTCTTTACAAAATTATTTCCAGATTCACGCAGCACCGATTCGATTACCGGGTGCCGTCCACCAACAATATCAAAATCATTTCCATTTGTAATTTCGGGGCGCACCCATTCCATATAAACTGCGACCGTTGCCAGTGTCACCCAAACATCTAAGTCCGCCAATATTTCGGATGCATTCAATAAATCATCGGATACTTTTCGCACTTCGTCTATCAAAGATTCAACCACAGATTCTTCTATTGCGGCGGCTTTATCGCTTGCATTTCGTATATCGTTATCCAGGGCTATCAAACGTTCGGTCGTGAAACGCATGTTTCCCGACATAGTCTGGCGATGAATAAATCCAGAATCCGGTTTCATTAGTGGCTCGGCACGGTTGGATGGAACCTCTATAAAATACCCCAACATATTATTAAATTTAACTTTCAAATTATGAATACCGGTTTGGGTTGCATATTCTGCCTGGGTTGCGGCAACGGCTTCTTTACCACCATGCGACAGATTCCGCATATTATCCAGCGAAACATCAAACCCATCACGAATCACACCACCGTCACGAAAAAATGTTGGCAAATCGTCCGCCAGCGCAGAATTTAATCGCAACGATAATTCATCATGTGTTTTAATATTCTGAATCCGTAGTGCCATTCCTGCATCAAGTCGTGTTCCAATTACTTTCAGATTTGGCAACGCCGTCATAAAATCCGCCGTATTACGCAAATCGCGCGGTGTTCCACGCCCCGACAACAATCGCGACAAACTGCGCCCGACATCGGGAATGCGCGCCAACGCATCACCAACCATTGCCCGAATATCAGAGTTTAAAACCAAGTGTCCGATATGTTCTTGGCGATTATGAATTTCGGTAATATCACCCGTCAGATTTCGCAGATATGCCCGCATACGCCGCGCACCCGCCGCCGTTTTTGTTTTATCCAATACATCCAACAAACACCGACCGCCATCGTTTATTGGCGCATCTAATTCCAAACTTTTCCATGTGGCGGCATCTATCAGCAATTCTGCACCAGATTTAAAATTTGCCGGTGCACGAAATGCTAATGCTGCACCACGTTGGGTATTAAACAAATATCCCGCCAATAATCCAACCGCAGAATTGCCACCATTTACATTATTTGAAAATACCGATGCAATTATTGTGTCTATATCACCACGACGATAAATCTTTTCAAACACAGGTGTTGCCTTGAACATGTCACGAATTTGCAAAATCGTTTCGTTTTCGGCATCAATAGACGGATAAATAACCTCGGCCGGGGAAACACGCAATAAATCATCAACAATATCGGCACTTTGACCGACAAAAAATTCACCTGTTGATATATCACAGCCCGCAACATCAAATGAATTTTCACCGGTGCCAACAACCGCCACCAAGAAATTTGAACTTTTGGGTGTTAATAAATTTTCATCGGTCAATGTTCCCGGGGTTAAAACACGCACTATTTTTCTTTCTATAAATTTATGACCACGTTCTTTTGCCTGGGCCGGGGTTTCCATTTGCTCTACTAATGCCAATTTATACCCCATGCGTACCAGTCGCCCAAAATAATTATCGGATGCATGCCATGGAATACCGCACATCGGAATATTTTCGCCATCACCATCGGTCCCGCGCGATGTCAAAACCAACCCAAGTTTTTCACTGATTACGCGCGCATCATCAAAAAACGATTCATAGAAATCCCCCAAACGAAACATAAGCAACGCATCGGGATTTTCGGCTTTGAAATCCACATATTGCTGCATAACGGGGGTAAGTTTAGATTTTTCAGACACTTGCTATCTACTGTTCATTTGGGGTGGTCACTTTTAAAGTTTCAATTTTTAATTCGGCTTCTTTCAGCAACTGTTCGCAGTATGCTTTCAGTTTTATGCCTTGCTCGTACGCGGCGACTGAATCCGCCAACGGCATTTCGCCCGATTCCATTTTCTTTACTAATTCAGTTAATTGTTTATACGCTTCTTCAAACGATAGTTTTTCTGTATCCATATCAAAACCCTTTGTTGCGACATAAGATACAAAATAAAAATTCAATATTCCACAAAAAAACACCCAACCGGGTGTTTTTTATAGTTATTAGTGTTAGTGGATAGTGGTTAGTAGAATTTAGTAATATCATTTGCAATCCGACAGTTTATCAGATATAATACATTTGCACGGTTGACCCCGCTGTGAGGCTTAGAATACCTCTAAAACAAAAAACTCCAATTGGTTGGAGTGTTGCGAATATATTGAATAAGCAACGCTGTTTTTTGTTTTACAGTATTCTAAACTCCAACCGTCAACTTGTCATTGACGGTATTTTTAATGAAAAGGAGAATAAAAATGGTAGTACTGGTTGATACAAGACACTTTGGTGATGCGTTGCGAAATGCGCGCAGACACCAAAATTTGAATATAGCAGACGCTGCAAGATTCTTTAATATTCCCGCACGACAATATCGACGATATGAACGCGGGTTGGACCCAATCCCAGAAAATATTTTAATGTGCATGTTTCATCGAGGTTTTTGCATGTTAAAATTGCAACACAAATAAACCAGTATAAAAAACCCGCCAGGTGGCGGGTTTATATTTATTTTGCCGGTTTTGTGGGCGCAATAACGATAGATTTAGTTCTTTCGTCTGGCTTAGAACGACTTTCCAATGTGCCGCGTTCGCCAATCAATTCAACCACATGCGCAAACAGTCCCGGAATCGCATCTTTACCCATTGCCAGCACTCGTTTAGACCCATGTGTCATTACTGCAATTTTAACCTTGTTCCCTTCGTCCAAGAATTCAAAAACTTTTTTCAATTTTATCTGTAAATCATTTTCTTCAATAAACGGCTTTATCCAGACCTCTTTCATTTCTATACTTTTCTGCTTTTTCTTGGCCTCGGATGCGCGTTTTTTCTGTTCATACTTATATTTGCCAAAGTCCATAACTTTAACAACCGGCGGTGTCGCCGCAGCATTTAATTCAACCAAATCCATTCCGGAATCTAATGCAATCTGTAAAGCATTTGCAATTGGCATTTCACCCATATTTTGACCATCGCTGCCAATGACCTGAACCGACTTTGCGGTTATACGATTATTTATACGCGGCCCCATATCACGCCGATTATCACGATTATTTTGCGGTTTAATTTTACACTCCTTTAATGTTTTATGTGGCGATTATTAAACATTTCTATGAATTTTTCAACAAATTTTGCACTGATTTCAAAACCGACCACACATCCGCCTTGGCATTCGGTTTCAGCATCAGATAGTTTGGATGATATATTGAAAACGCACGCACACCCGATGCCAACAATGTTTCTTTGCCGTGATTACGTATCAAATCAACACCACATATCTCGGCCGCCGCCAATGTTCCCAATGTCAGAACTATGCGCGGTTCGGTCAATTCAATAAAACGATTCAGAAACGGGCGCGATAAATCTAGCTCTAACCTTGATGGTGTTCGTCCACCCGGCGTGCGCCAAAATAAAATCGGCGAAACAGAAACACTATCACGCGACATTTCAATCGCATTCAGCATTTTATCAAGCAATTCACCCGGCGCACCACTCAAAATATGTCCCGATGCATCATCATCATTGGACGGCATATCGGTAATAATCATCAAACCATTTGGATTCGGTGCAACCATCGGTGTGACAACATTTGTGACACCCCCGCGCAGCGGATGATTAAATTCCACAATCATTCGGCACAGTGAATCCAATGTTGTTGGGCGCATCGCCATTGCGTTTGCGGTATCAACATCCATCGCAGACACCGGCGATATTGGCGGAACAACCGATGACAGACGTGTACGCGCCGGTGCACGAACTGATTCTAAATCCGACATGAATCCCACAGAATTATCGGTCAGTTCCCATTTAACACCCGCCAAAACCAAATCTTTCACAATGTCCTGCATTTTTATCCTCTGATTTTATCTTGATTTTTGAAAATTTTTATTATAGACTATACCACGAGTAACAGAAACTCAAGGGAGTATTTTCATGAAAATAAAAAACTTTGCTTTATTGGCTGGTGCTGCTGGATTGCTGGCGGCATGTGGTTCTTCTAAGGTTGTTGCCCCAGAAGACATTAACAATCAACGCGTATTCTTTGCGTTCAATTCGTCGGAAATTTCCGATGCGGCACACGATAACCTGATGGGTCAGGCGCTGTATCTGAAGGCAAACGAAGATGTCAAGGTCCAGATTGCTGGTAACTGCGACGAACGCGGTTCAACCGAATACAACTTGGCATTGGGTGCACGCCGTGCAAATGCTGCAAAACGCGTATTGGTTGACGAAGGTATCGATTCCCGTCGTATTTCCACCATTTCGTATGGTAAAGAACGTCCATTGGTCAAAGGTACCGGCGAAGACGTTTGGAAATACAATCGTAACGCAACAACAACTGTTAAATAATATTTATCAGTGTTGAAAATATTAAATGCCCTTCGGGGCATTTTTTATACCGGCATTGCCCGGTGTTTGTTACACATTTTTTTGATAAAAATTCCCGGCTTTTTTGCAAAAAAGCCGGGAAAATCATTATTATTTTTTACCTGATATTTTTTCAACTATTTCATCCAAATGTGCACGGGTGTTAAACTTAATTGTTATCGTACCTGCCCCGCCCCGTCGTTCGGTGATTTTAACACGCGACATTAGTGCACGCCCAATTCGTTGCGTCATTTCGGTAATAATATCGGCATCCATAGCATTATTTATAAATTTACGTGTCTTGGTGCTGCGCGCAACGCGTTTTACGCGTTTCTCGGTATCCGCAACCGACATTTTGTTTTGGATAATTTCGCGCGCTAATTCTTCGGGGTTTTCCGCCACAACAATCGTACGCGCGTGCGATGCCGATAATTCACCCTGCTCTACCATTTTCTTAACAGATTCCGGCAATGCGTTTAAACGAATTAAATTTTTTATATAACTTTCCGATTTTCCAATTAAACGCGACACATCATCCATCGTATATTTGCATTTATTCATCAGATTTACATAGGCGGCGGCCTCTTCTATCGGATTCAGATTTTCGCGTTGCACATTTTCAATCAACGCAATTTCCATCGCGTTATCATCCCCAAGATTTTTAATAAACGCCGGAATCTCGGTCAGACCGGCGATTTTACTGGCACGATACCGCCGTTCACCTGCGACAATTTCATACGCATATGGCCGATTTTTTACCGTTCGCAGCAAGATTGGCGTTAAAACCCCCTTCTCTTTTATAGATGCCGCCAAATCATTCAAATCCGATTGATTGAATGTCTTACGCGGTTGGTCCGGGTTTACACTGATTTGCACCAACGGAATTTGCCGTACAACAACACGTTCGGTCCCCGATAATATAGAAATATCTGGCGCGACCCCAATTTCATTCTGCAAATCATCTAAATTTCGTCCCAATCCAAATTTTGACATATTATTCCCCTTTTTCTAATTTTTGAACAACCTCGGTTGCAACACGCAGATATGCCTGGGCACCGGTGGAATTAAAATCATAGAACAATGCCGGCTTTCCATGACTTGGTGCTTCGGCCACACGAACATTGCGCGGAATAACCGTTTTAAACACCTTATCACCAAATGTCGCACGAACATTTTGTTCAACCTCGCGCGTCATACCATAGCGCCGGTCATACATAGTCAAAATCACACCCAAAACATCCAGTTTTGGATTCCATTTTTGACGCACACCCTTGATACTGTTAATCAGATGCAAAACACCTTCTAGCGCAAAGAATTCGCATTGCAATGGTATAATAACATGATTTGCCGTTGTTAACGCGTTCAATGTCACATAATCCAATGCCGGCGGACAATCCAGCAATACATAATCATAATGTTCGATTATCGGTTTTAACGCATCACGCAACCGGTATTCACGGTTCTCCATATCCAACAATTCAACCGCCGCACCGGCCAAAGCCTGGGTTGACGGCAAAATATGCAACCCTGGAACCGCCGTTGATAATATATTATTTGCCGCACTATCTGTCCCCATCAGCACACCATAAACACTCTGATTATGTGACGAACGCACAAACCCAAGCCCAGTACCCGCATTACCCTGGGAATCCAAATCAACCAACAATACACGTTTTTTTATCGCCGCCAACGATGCCCCAAGGTTTATTGCCGTAGTTGTTTTACCAACACCACCCTTTTGATTTGCAAACGCGATTATTTCAACCATAAAAAACCTTCCTTTTTTACACTAACAAAAGTATAAAACATAAAAAAACACCGGTCAAGCAGCAAATTTACCATAAAAAAATCATTGTAAATTCAACACATTACACACTGTTTCATATGAAACAAAAATACACAAAAACAAAAAAATAGTAAAATCAAACAATTATAAATTATTTCACATGAAACCGCCGGTCAAAATCAACAATTATTATAAAACCGTCGCCGGTTTTGGACGGAATAAGTTTATAGTTAAATTTGTATTTCTGTTTTGCAACCGCGATTTCATTTTCAATTTCCCGGCCTTTTAGTAAAAAAAGCCGGCAATTTATTCCTTTTACATAATCTAAAATTTTTACTAATGGTGCAAATGCCCGTGCAGTAATTACAAAATCCCCGGCATTTTTGTTATTTTTTATCAAAAAAGCCGGGAAAAAGTTTTCAACACGTCCATGAAAAATTGTTAAATTTTGTAAATCTAATTCGGAACGAACTGTATTTAAAAAAGCAACCTTTTTACCGATAGATTCTATACATGTCACACGCCATCCCAAAATTGCCAAAACAACACCGGGGAAACCGGCACCGCTGCCTAAATCTATTACTTCGGCATTTGGTGGCAAAACATCCGCTAGCTGGGCCGAATCGGCGAAATGACGATTTTCAACATCGGACAAAGTACTTGGGGCAACCAAATTCATCCGCGAAGACCAATTACGCAGAATTTCGGCATATTTTGCAAATTTTTCTTTACTATTCATATTCTTATTGTAACATATTCGTGCAAATGATAACACGAAAAACTTTTTTTCAAATATTTTTTGTTGCCATATTTGTTATGGCATGTGTTGCATTGCGTAATTCTGGCAACAACCCAGCAAATGAAAACGCACCAGAAATCAAGACTAAATACGGTGCGTATTTGGCGGCCCAGCACGCGATATATGTTAACGATTTTGATTCGGCAAATAAATTTATTCAAGAATTTGCCGATGTTGATTACGAATCTGTGCAAAACACACGTATTATCGCAGAATTTTTATCCGGAAAAATTCCAACCGACATAAAAAAAATCGCATCTGATAAAAATCCGGCATCACGAATTGTATACGATGCATATCTGGTAAAAAATGGCAAATGGGACGAAGTTTACAATCGGCATATAAATGATAAATCTGCACTTTATGCACCGTTCAGAATATGGGCGGGTGTGGCAAAAAATCGTATAACCGAAACATTAAAATATATCGATTCGTTGGATTCAAATTCATCGTGGCGTGCATTTATGCGAGGACAAATTTATGCAGAGCAGGGCAATATAGAAAAAGCCGCCGGTGCATTTGCAAATATTGGTCCGGAATTCCTAAATATCAACGATTATTTATATCTGATGTCGTTCTATACGGCGCATAACCTGGTTGACGAAGCAAATGCGTTGCGTGAAAAATTTTCGTCTACACCGGGTGGAATGTTTATGACAGAATATGATAACATACCAGACTGGAATATGTATAGCGGGTATCAAAACGCATTGGCGTTCAACCTGGTTCAAAATGTTTCCCACACAAAGATAATGTTGTTTTCTGATTTGTCGGTTTTAATGTTGCGTTTTGCACAAATAGTTGGCCCAGAATCACTGTTTTTTAAAAACACGGTAGATTACTATATCGGACAGTTTTATGTTAATTCTGGGGGCAATTATGCGAAGTTTTTCAATAGTATAGATTTTGACAATCCTTTTTACTTGTTTGGTCAAATGCAAATTGCAGATGAAAGCGATTCTTTACACGAGATGAAAAAAATCTTGCGCCAAGAACCACTGTTTATACCAGCGCTAAACAAAGTTGTTGCACGACACACTGCAAACGGTGATAAAGAAATGGCATTACGCACGATTAACCAAGCAATACGAAATTCAAAAATATCAGACCAGGGTAGGGCATATTTATTAAAACGGCGCGCATTGATTTATCTGTTATTTGATGATATAAAACGCGCACAACGCGATGTTCATGATGCATCAAAAATACTTAGCGTAGATGGTGAAATTTTGGCAATTCAGGCACGAATCTGGGTTGCGCAAGGTCGCGAAATGGATAATGCATATGAATATGCGTTGACGATGGTAAAGAAAAACCCAACAGATATTGTCGCATGGGACACTTTGGCGGTTGTGGTAAACGCGAACGAGGGTACCGATGCAGCATTTGAGATACTGGAACGGGTCGGTGCCAGCGCGACCAGTTGTTCATCATTATTTGAACATTTGGGCGATGCGTATCTGGCACGCGGCAACAAGGAAATGGCGCGCGAGTCATATAATCGCGCAATAGAATTAGCAAACGATGGACTTAGTGTTATACCAAAAATACAAAAGAAAATAAGGAAAATAAAATGAAGACAGGTATTATTGGCGCAGGTGCATGGGGAACAGGTCTGGCACATGTTATTGCGCGTGGCGGAAACAATGTTGTTCTGTGGTCATTTGATGGCGAATATGCGCATTTTGATGGTGTGAAATTACCACACAATGTGCAAATTACCCAGAGTTTTATGGATTTGCATTTCTGTGATGTGCTTGTTGCGGTGACACCGGCGGCATTTTTTCGTGAAACCATGATGCCTTTTAAAGAATTTTATAATGCACAGCCTATTATCGTCTGTACCAAGGGTGCAGAACCCAAAACCGGAAAATTTATGACAGAGGTTTTAGATGAAACAATAAAACCACACAAGCAAAACATTGGCGTATTGTCGGGACCACAATTTGCAGGCGAGGTTGCACACGGTGTCCCTACAGGTTCCACATTGGCGGGACGCAGAAAAATTCAAAAAAGCGGTCAGCAGGTCTTTAATAAAATGTTTATCAGCCCTACACGCGATATAATTGGAACAGAAATATGCGGTGTTGGTAAAAATGCGGTTTCGCTAATAAGTGGATATATAAAGGTCAAAGGTGCCGGTGAAAATGAATCTGCATTATATATGACCCAGGCATGGAACGAAGTTATAAAAATAGGTTTGAAAATGGGTGCAAGATTGGAAACTTTTTCAGACCTGTGCGGAATTGGCGATTTATTACTTACCGCAACATCAAAAACCAGTCGTAATTTCTCGGCAGGTATGGCATTAGCAAACGGCGAAAAACCGGTTGGAACGGTTGAAGGGGTATCCGCACTTGCCGCGTTAAACGATCGTGCAAGAAAGTTTAAGGTTGATACCCCGTTGTTGCTAAATATGAGTAAAAAATTATCAAAATAAAAAACATATCAAAAAGACCGGTATCGCCGGTCTTTTTTTTGTGTTTTTTATTCATATCTTAAACTGTCTATTGGGTTTAATTT
>JAEEGL016374291.1_pt1 | contig 37650 bp, 24 predicted proteins | sample 9134231 | NCBI WGS metagenome assembly JAEEGL01 (sample SAMN16246548, study PRJNA631951) | gut metagenome | biome: gut microbiome; feature: rumen; material: fiber-attached | host: Bos | place: Iran: Karaj | collected 2018-10 | reverse complement strand
CTTACGCCGGAGATCTGATTGTTGCTCCAGACGATCCAGCTTTCTCCGTTGTTCGTGCTGTACTGCCACTGATACGTTAAACCGTTGCCTGTCGCGCTGATCGTCAGTCTGACCGTTTCTCCGATCGCCCCGTTCAGCGCTTCCGGCTGCTCCGTGATCACCGGGCCCGGTGCTGCAATGCTTATGTTCAGCGTCGTTGACAGAGCGCCAAAGTAATAAGTCCTGGCATACGTATTGCCAACGCTCCACTGATGCTCGTAGTTCTGCGGATCGTCGGTCCGGCTGAACGTCACAGTCACGCCGTACTTATGCTTAATTTGATCCTTTACATCGTTCGGTGTTCCCGTGATGATAGTTCCATCTTCCATGGTTACCTTGATGCTCACGGGCGTCGGATCATACCACAGCCAGGAGAGCTCTTCCTCTTCATCTGTCCAGTATGTTCTCTCCTGCGCGTCTTCCTCGGTCAGCATCAGATCCACTGCCTCCAGAGATCTGATCTGATTAGCAACGATAGTCACCGTATACGGCAGATCGAAATAAGCAATCGAGACCATCATATCATGCGTGGTACCGACCAACCAAGGGTTCTCTTCCTGATCCGCATAATAATCATAACTGCACCCGAAATAATAGTTGTATTTGTCGTTCAGCTGATTTGTCACCTTAGTTGCCAAGTCACGGATGGTTTCGCCATCAGACATCACGACAGTCACTTCAGGGATAGGATTATAAATGGGCATCCTTTCAAATATTCTGGTACCATCCTCTTCGTAGCCGTAATACAGGAGACCATAGTCACCTTCATAAATTTCCTTATCCGCGACCTCCATAGACAGAATCGGGCTGGCTACGACGTTGACCGTATACTCTACCGGCTGTTCTGCACCTATCGCAAAATACGCCGTATGTGTTGTTCCCAGCTGCCAGGTCTCATAGTCATCATATGCGAAATACTGATATAACGGTGCGTACCCGTATGCCTGTGTCAGTTCATCAAAAACGTCATCCAGGGCTCCCTGATATACCGTTCCGTCTTCCAGCGTGATGGTGATCCGCTTCACGTCGATACGAACCACCCTTTCATAAGCTGTTACGTCTTCTACACTGACTGAAGCGATATGGATCGGGCTTTCGACAACTGTCACCGTGTAACTCGCGCTGACCGAACCGTATGTCAGGATTGCTGTATGGATGCCGGGCTCCCACTGATTATCATAGGACTGATCCGATAAATAGGTAAACTCCGGATAGAATCCATAAGCTTCCTGAATACTACTTCTTACTCTCCAAAACTCATCACTGAAGATCGTTCCGTCCTTCATGGTTACACGGATCGTAGACGGCTGAGGATTATAATACTTCCACCAGAGCGGTTCTCCGTTCTCCTCATCTTGCTGCCACCACATGTATTCCGAACCTTCAATAACGGTCAAATCATCCACTTGAATCGAAACGATCGGGCTCTCCGTGATCAGCACCTGATAAATTACCGTCTTATTGCCGAGCACGAAAGTGGCTTCATGCTTGCCAAGAGCCCACTGATTCGAATATGACTGATCGTCATAATTATTTAATGTCAGTCTGGCATGGTAACTGTTCTGGATCTGGTTGTGCACCGTCCAGGGATCTCCGGAATACTGCTCTCCGTTGGCCATTGTGACCGTGATTTGATTCGGTAAAACATTGTACATCTTCCACTGGACGTATTGATACTCGCCATCTATGTACTCGTATCCAGAGATATCATTCATTCTGGATCCTTCGATGATCTCAAGATCTTCCACTTCCACAGACGCAATCGGATTTTCTACGATCGTCACCTGATAGGTATAGCTTGTCGTACCAATTGTAAAGGTGGCTTCATGATCACCTAATCCCCATTCATTTCCGGGGCCCTGATCCGTTATAGTATCAAAGTTGAAGCTGAAGCCATAAGCGGATCTCAACCGATTGCACACGGTCCAGGGATCTCCGGAGTATACCCGGTTATCCGTCGTATATACCCGAATCTTATCCGGTGTGCAGTCATAGTGCTGCCACGTACCGTACTGATTACCGGACATTCCGGTCGGTCCCTCCAGGTACGTCAGATCATCCGTCTCAATACGGTCAATAATCTTGCCACCGAGGAAATGGATCTCAGCGCCTTCAACGTCATAATTATCTTCTACAATCGAACTCCACTGCTCTTCTGTTCCATCAAACCAGACGTCCTTCAGTACCGAGCAACCCGAAAACGCCCCGTAACAGATCTGTGTGGCATTGGAAGAGACGTTCACCGTCTCCAGATTCCAGCAATAATAGAAGGCATACGGCTCGATCGTGCCGGAGGTAATGGTGACCTCATGTAATCCGGTGCAGCTGTAGAATGCCCAGTTATAAATTCTGGTCAGTCTCTCCGGAAGATGAAGTTCTGTGACATTGTAGCAGCTGGAAAACGCGCTGCTTTCAATAATCTGTACCGAGTCCGGAATCGCAATCGCAGTCAATCCTCTACAACCGGCAAACGCTCCGGAGCCAATCTTCTGCAGGCCGTCCGGCAGTTCCAGAGACGTAAGACCGGTCCCCGCAAAGGCGGAAGGCCCGATTTCCTGTAAGCTGTCAGAGAAATCAATATGCGTAAGAGCACTGATTCCCGTGAAAACCCGGTATTCTATCTTGGTCACCGTATTCGGCATGGTGTAACTGCTATTTTGCAGAGCTCTCGGATATACATAGAGGATCGTCTGCGCTTTATCAAACAGGACGCCGTCTACAGAACTGTAGTACTCATTTCTGCTGTCAACAACAATGCTTGTCAGTTTTTCACAGCTATCGAATACTGTTTCACCGATTTCCCGGACCGTATACGGAATGGTAATAGTTGTCAGCTTTTCACAGAAACTAAACGCATTGTTTCCGATCGACTCCAGACCATCCGGTAAAACGATTTCGGTTACCTGTGAGCCCCAGCCGAAGATTGATTCGCCCAAGCCGGTAATCCCTTCTTCGACAACGATTCTTGTAATAGATTCTGACAGGGCGTTCCAAGGCCAATTACCCCACCTATAATCGTACGTAGCTCCGCTGCCGGAAAGTGTCAACACGCCGTTTGCATAGGACCATCTTACCTCATCACCGCAGAATCCGCCGCAGGGATCTTCCATATTGTTGAATGCGCTCAACAGCGGATCATTGCCAGTCAGGATTTCGATCTGATCCCATTTTTCAACAGTATTGCCATAATATACCGTATTCAGATTACTGCAGCCGTCAAAGCAATTTTCACCGATATAGGTAACATATCCAGGAATATTAATACTGCTCAAGGATGTACAGTCGCGGAAGATATTTGCTGTCAGTGCACTTACCCCAGCCGGAATCACGATATGGGTCAGAGAACTGCAACCCATAAACGCGTCTGAACGGATGTTAACTAAGTTCTGCGGAAGATTCACGTTCATTAACGCGCTGCAGCCTTTGAACATCCCAAACGGGATATAACTCAGATACTCCGGAAGGACCACCGTCCGCAGAGAAGTACAGCCTGCAAATGCTTCATCAGAGAAATCAGCGAACATGTAACCGTCTGACACCCTCTTCGGCAGATATACCTCTTCCAGATTCGTACAGCCTCTGAACGAATGACAACCGATGTTATTAATGCTATTGCCCTCAAACAGAACCGACGTTATCTGCGTGTTATTTTCAAATGCCCCCTGTGCAACGCGGAGCACCTGATAAATGTAGTCTCCTGCTCGGACCTCTGCAGGAATGATCAGATCATTATTTGTGTAAGTCCCGATTCCGCTGATAACTGCATAATATTCCTCAGGGTACCAGGCCAGTCCGGTAGCTGAATCAACATAGGAGACGACAAAAGCAACCTCCACCACATTGTCATAAGCATCTCTGACGCAGCAGGTATATTTTCCGGCTACAGTCAGGTTTTCCAACATTTCAGACTCTAAATCATCTCCTACAGAAGAATAGTCCGGGACATCCCAAAAGAATGTTATTCCCTCCGGATCATCTGCACTTACCGTTACCTGAAGTGAGAAAGAATCTCCATAATTGATCAGGCGATTCGTTTCTCCCACGGCCTGTGCCGTCAGATGGTTTTCCAGCGTAACATCAAAATTAATCCAACATATACTACCGTAGCCATCTGAAATCCGACATGCATACTGCTGTTTTTCAGTTATGTTCTGGACAACAACTGAAGGTCCCGTTTCTTCCAGAACAGGCCAGTATCCGGTTGCACTGTCATAGTATTGCCACATATAGCTGACCATACTTACGTCATAACCGGACACCTCTACGGCCAGCGTCGCATCGCTGCCCCGATCTACCGAAACATGTGTTTGTCCGCCAACCGCTGATGCAATAAAATCATTATTGATATAAATGTAGAACCATGCTGTAGCACAATTGCCATACCTGTCGAACACCTCAAAGTAGACTTGCCTCCCGGCACGAATATTCTCCAACGTCAATGTAGTCGTACCGACTCCCAGCACCTCTCCGCTTGGATCATACCAGGTGCACTGCAGCTGGCTGTCATCATCCGCTGTCACTGTTACGCTCATGGTAACCGCCGAACCAGGCTGCACCGCGAAATTGGTCTTAATCGCGGAAACGGTCAAATGGTTCTCTACGCCGACATTCTCTCCATAGGTATCAAGAATACCATATGTTTCTTCTGTCACTTCACAGTAGTAATAACGCGCGCCGGTAACAGTACAAACCATTGTCTGATTTGTTTCTCCTTCTATCGGCAAGTTCGTATTTCCATCATACCACTGATAAGAGAAGACCTCGCTTCCTTCCATATAGTCAACCGTAAGCGTCAGCGTAACGGTTTCCCCATAGGCCACTTGATTGCTCGGGGAGCAGGATAAAGAAGCGCCCCATCTGCGATAAACAGTAACCCAGAAATACACAGAATACTCGCTTCCATATTCATCACTGACCGTGCAATAGTATTCACCCGCCTTTTGTGTAAGCAGTACGTCACTGTTGCCTTCAATGGGTTCTCCGTTTCTTGTCCACCAATAGGTCAACTCTTCAGCGTCACCATCCGTATACACATGAAGTGCTGCCGTATCCCCTTGAGTAATATAGATATTCTGTGTATCTGTCCAGGCACCGTTGAGGCCGCCGTTTACATAAACATTAAACCAGAAGAGTTCAATATTGCCGAAATCATCCCAAACGGTTGCTTTGTATTCACCCGTTTTATTCACTGTCAGCACGTGCTCTTCAGCGCCGTCAATGTTCACGTTGTTCCTAGACCACTGTACGTATACCGCGTGATCATTGTTTGAAATATTTACACCTAATTCTGCTGTATCCCCGGCTTCCATGTAAAACTCTGACTCCGTCTCGACATCAGCATTCAGTTCAGCATAATTAAGTCGCACGGTGAACCAAACCCATCTCTCACTATGACAACCATCCTGAACTATACATAGATACCGTCCCGGAGCGGATGTAACATATTCAGAGCCGATAACCTCATCTAAATCTTCGATATGTGAGCTGCTCTTCAGAGTATTCCTGCTCCACTGATAGGTGACCGGATAGCTGCTATCTGTCCAAACATTAACTTTCAGCAGTGCCGTTTCTTGTTCATTCAGCAAGATTTCCGTTGCGGGATCTGCGTAAGCGATCAGATAATCTTCCGCATACTCAAGTTTTACAGTCAGTTCTGCATCGCAGTAAGTGGGATTATTAATATTTATGAAATATTCCGATCCGGCTGTCAGTTCCGCATAACAGCATCTTGCTTCGCCAAATCCATTTAACCATTCCCATGCATTATGACTATCAATCTGATTTCCGTCGGTATCCCAAATATATGCTTCTGCATTCTCCCCTGACTCCAATCTCCAGATAAATCGATATACACTTGTTTCTTCTGGAATGAAATGCAGCCAGGAATTATTTTGCATCTCACAATAGATGGAATACTGTTCGTTCAGTACTATTTCCGTACCGGCATTAAGAATTCCAACCCAGAAATAAACCGTCTCGCTGCAGTATCCGTCGGAGACCTCGCAGCAATAGGTTTTATCTTCCGTCACGCTTGTCAGCGTCAGACTGCTCGTCTCAGAAAGAATGTTATCCCATTCATCTTCTATGTACCAACGGTAGACAAGCGTACCTGCAATTGTCGACGCCTCTACCATCAAGGTAAGCGGATCGCCTTCTTTTACGCGGATCGTCTGAGATTCCGAAACCTCGAACCCGGAGTCGACCTGGACATAGAACCAAGCATACGTTACATTCTCATATTGATCCTGCACTTTGCATATCAGTGTCTTACTTTCGTTAATCGCACTCAGATTCAGTGAGGCTCCGGTAGCACCGGGAATATCTTCCCACCACCCAAAGTCTCGATACCACTGATACTGCAATTCACTGGTGTCCAAAGCGCTAGCTGTGACTTCAAGAACAGTGTCCCCTCCCGGCAGCACTTTCACAGTCTTATTATCAGGCGTAACGCTCAGATGGTTATTAATAGTAACAAAGAACTCTACCGACTCGGTATAATCATAATTGGTCTCGGTTACACGACACACATATCTCTGCGGTCCGGTCACAGTCACCTGTAATGATGCTTCCGTTGCCTCTTCAATGATCGTAGATTCATTCCAGAACCAGGTCTGATCGCTCTCATCCCATTGTTTTTCATACCACTGATAGGCGAAACTTTCTATCCCGTTCGTTCCATCGGCATAGACAGTCATGGTAACCGTATTGCCGGAATCCACCATCCGATCAGGCTCATATTCTACGTTATACCACCAGTCTTTCTCAACATTGACAGAAAACCGAACGACGATTTCGGTGCCGTATGCGTCACTGACATAGCAGTAGTACTCTCCGCCCTGACGAACCGACAGACTGTCAGAATCAGCCCCTTCGATCGTTTCTCCATCGTGTGTCCAACGGAATGTCAGATCTTCACTGTTTGCATCTGTAAAGACCTGAAGAATGGCAGTGTCTCCAACAGCGATATGATAGTACTCGTCCTCAGACCAAGCGTTGGTAAGACCACCTTCTACGTGAACATAGAAATCACAGTAACTTCTGTTACCATACGAATCCCAGGCAATATATCGATAGTGTCCGGCTTTATTCACGGTAATGCTGGACTCTTCTTCCCCGTCAATAACAATATCATTCCGTGTCCACTGTGAAGAATAATTCTGGCCACCGCTTTCAACTATTGCATTTAATGTGACGGTGTCACCGGCCTGAAGCCAGATTTCTGACGACTCGTTATATACATGCAGATCAGCATAGGCTAAACGGACATAGAACCGAATCTCCTGACCATGATTGCCTGCTTTAACCCAGCAGACATACTGTCCCGGAGCAGCCGTTTCATATTCCGGACCGGTAACTTCAGTCAGATCAGCAATCCACTCTTCATCATACCGGGTCAGATGGGTCCACTGATATGTTATATTACTGTTATCTGTCAGCACTCCGATTTGAAGCAGGGCCGTTTCACCTTCATTCAGGTCAAAATACTGCTCAGAGTCTGCGCGAACGATCAGATAATCCGTTGCATACTCCATTCTTGCAGTAAAGTAAACATCACCCATGTTCTGATTGTACAGATCAAAGCAATACTCTACCCCCGCCTGTAATTCCGCAACGAAAGATCGAATGAATGTATCCTCTTCCTGTTGCCACTTCGGTGAGAAGTCAACTGAATTCCCCTCGTTGTCCCGAATGCTGCCCCAGACTGAATCTCCATCCATCATATTAAGCATAAGCACAAGGCTATAGACACCTGTTTCTTCCGGAGTGAAATACAGCCAGGCATTGCCGTTGGTATCTCCGCAGGCCACAGAGTAATCCTGATTCAGGACCATGATCATCTTCGGCCGCTCTGCCACATGAATCGTATACTCGACCGTAACATTGCCGAAGGTAAACTCTTCCGTATAGGAGTTGCCGACAGCCCACTGATTGTAATACGTCTGGCTGTCGGTATGCGAGAAGCTCAGTGCAATGCCATAGACATTCAGGATCTCATCATGTACAGACTGCGGAGAGCCGGTATACGTATTGCCGGAAATCACAACCAAAATGCTTTGAGGATCAAATCTGTCATAATAATACCGGTTCCAGTATTCAGAATATTCGGGGCCTTCATTACCAAACCACTCTTCTTCGACATAATAATACGGTATATAGGCATATACGGTTACATCCTGAACCTCTAGAGACTCTATCTCCAAAGATCCAGCAAAAGTAAGCTGCATCTGGATACTGCCTGTTGTGTACCAATCCCAGAAACGAACGCCGAAATAATACTCCTGCCCCGCAGTCAAATTGTAAGACTGAAGGAAGTTGCCGTCCGTACCCGCCGAATCATTTTGCGCAAGCTGCCTCATCTCGGCATCAAATAATGTGCAAACGAAATTTCCTTCGGCAAAGCACTGTAAATTATAATAGCCCGACTGCTCTGGAACAAAATGCAAATAAACTGTCTGTCCTTCTGTTTCTATGGACGCGGTAATTACTTCGTTTAGTTCGATTTCAATTACATTCTCCAGAACTGTAATCCAAAAAGTAACAGTCCCATTGGTGTAACCGTCTTCTATGTAACAACTGTAAGTTCTGTTTTCCGTTACCGCTGTCAGCGTCAGGCTGTCCGTTTCCGAAAGGACCGTCTCCCAATCACCTTCTTCATACCAACGATAGGTCAGGGTTCCAACATTGGTCGAAGCTTCAACCGTTAAGGTCAGCGGATCTCCCGATCTAACGTAAATAGTCCTGGAGTCCGAAACAGTCAATCCTGAATCGATTCGAACATAAATTGCAACGTCAGCAGTGTTTTCGTACCTGTCAGTGACTCTGCAGTTATACCAACGGTTTTCAGTAATATTCTGAATGAATAGCGTCGGTGCATTTTCACCATCCAGTTCCTCCCACCATTCGTCATACCACTGATACTGTAAATCCGTTTCATCCGTTGCACTGGCAGCAACTTCAAGCGTAATGCTTCCGCCCGGAAGGACCGCAGGAGATTCCGATCCCGGAGCCGCCTGCAAGGTAAGGCTGTTGTCGACACCTACCATAATACCAGCACTGTTTGTTGTGCCGTACGTATTATCTACAACCCAGCAAATATAATGCTGTCTGCCGGTTACTGTTACCTGAAGCGATATACCAGTCTCTCCTGCCAACTGACACCACTCATCATTAATTATCTGATACCATCGATAAGAAAAGCTTTCCGTCCCAATTGCTTCTGTTACAGATGCAGTAATGGTAACTGTTTCACCTGCGGTCACATAAGAATACGGCGAACAACTAAAATTGATCCACCAGGAGGCAGAAACATCAACATAAAATGCTACAGTTCGCTCATTGCCATACACATCACTGACAGTACAATAATAATCTCCGCTCTTATTAACGGTCAGAACGCCCGAATTAACCGTTTCTATCACTTGCCCGTTATAAGTCCAGGTAAAGGTCAACGCAACATCGGTACTTGACGTTACAACCCTCAACTCTGCAGTTTCACCAGCGTTGATGTTAAAATAATCCTGCTCAGGCCAGGCATCAGAAAGGCCGCCTTCAACACAAATGTTAAAACACCCTGTTTCTATATTTCCGAAATCATCCCAGGCTGTAAGGATGTATCGGCCCGATTTATTTACAACCAATTCAGCCTGTGTTGCATCTGCAATGTCAATACCATCTCGTGACCACTGCATATACAAGGTTTGATTATTACTATAAATGTCAGGTGATAAGGTAATGCTTTCACCAGCCTGAATATAGAGAGGTGAGTCGTCATAATAAACAACTAGCGTGACATCAGTTAATCTAACAAAGAAAGTAATACTGGAACCATTTCCAAACTCATCATAAACTTGGCAAATATATCGTCCAGGGGCCGAGGTTTCATATTCACAACCGGTCACCTCTAAATCCGACAGCCAGGCGCCTGATGTGCAGGTGTAACGAGTCCACTTATAAGTCAATCCGTCACTACTATCTGTTAACACTCTGACTCTCAGATGTGCCGATTCCCCCTGATTCAAGTCAAAGGATGTATCAGAATCTGCCAATACCATCAAATAGTTCGTCGCACAATCAATTGTTGCGGTAAACTCGATATCTCCGCCATCTTGGTTATATATATGAATGGTGTATTCTTCATTGGCGTTAAGTACCATCTGGAAATAACGCGCATAATAGCCCTGTTCATCTCCTTCATCCACCACGTACTCCCAGTACGCATCATTCTCATTATGATCTTTGATACCTGAGATCCAGGCTGCTTCCCCATCTAACAGTTTAAACTTTAATCTATATACACGGGTCTCATTCGGAACGAAGTACAAGAGAAGGTCTCCTGCATTCTCGCCACAGGTCACATTATATTCTTCACCAAGAAGTACCTCTGTATAATTACTCAGTACCGTTACCCAGAAAGTAACTGTTTGCTGATTATACCCATCGTCCACATTACAGTTGTATGTGGTGCTTTCTGTCACTCCTGCCAGCGACAGACTGTTCGTCTCAGAAAGGACAGTATCATCACCTTCTTCATACCAGCAATAGGTAATCGTCCCCACGTTGGTTGAAGCCGCAACCGATAAAGTCAACGGATCCCCGGCATTAACCTGCACGCTTTCAGAATCAGAGACGGTCAGGCCGGAATCAATTCTAATATAAAACGCAACGTCAGCAGTATTCCCAAATCTGTCTGTTACCTGGCAATTATACCAGCAGTTAAAATCAACCTGCTCAACATACAAAGTCGGGGAAGTTTCTCCCTCCAGAAGATTCCAGCCTGCGTCATACCACTGATACTGCAGATTAGTTTCGTCCGTTGCAAACGCTTCCACTTCCAGCGTGATGCTGCCACCGAGAATAACCGAGGGGGATTCCAATCCCGGTGCCGCCTGTGCTGTTAAGTCGTTATCAATTCGGATATTAAAACTTACATTGTTTTCATTTTCATACTGATCCCACACCTGAGCGATGATTGTCTGAGCAGTGACAACATTTTCCAGTGTATAGCTGCTTCCGTCTGCTCCGGGAATCTGCTCCCAACTCCCATTGTCCATATAGCCCCACTTGAAATACAGCCCACTTGTGTCAAGAGCATCGGCTGTTACTTCCAAGGTAACGCTCTCCCCATATTCTACAGCTAAATCAGTTTGATCTGCCAAAATGGTCAGCTGGTTGTCTACCGTAACAAAGCTGGAAGCAGAAGTGGATGTCGCATAAGTCGCGTCATAAATATAACAGGTATGCCTTCTGGCGCTTGTTACGATTACCTCTAAATATTCATCTGTTGCATCGGGAACAATCTGTTCGATCCACTCCTGTGTATCTTCATCCCACATATCCTCATACCACTGGAAGGAGAAGGATTCATCTCCAAGTGCTCCATCAATGGTCAAAATCAGAACAATGGTTTCTCCAAATGCGACTCTCTGGCTAGGTGAATACTCGATCATAGGCTGCCAAGCCGGATTGACCGTAACATAGAAGGCAACCTGTGCCTCGTTGCCATAAGCATCATTTATTGTGCAATAGTAATTACCTTTTTTCTGTGCGTAATATGTATCAGTATTTGCATCCGGGATGGTTTCCAGGCCATAAGTCCAGCTGTATGTCAGGTCTTCCGTTGTGCTTTCAGTAATAACATGCAGTATTGCTGTTTCACCAGCGGTAATATAGAAAGTGGACTCTTCCGCCCAGGCATCAGTAAGAGCACCCGTACCAGGGTCATTGTTCGGAAGAACCGTCAGCGTTCCGTCCACATAAGAAATATTATAATTATTCGTAACGTTATAACTGTCGCCGTCTCCGCGAACGCCTACCCCGGCTCCGCTTTCAGGCGTGTGCATGATCACGGCCCCGCTCGGAACGTTTGCACTGCTGCCGACCTCCGTCTGAAAACCGGTAACGGTTACTGACTCGATATGATCATTGTCCGCCAGGGTTCCGGCTGTAAGTTCCCAGTTGTCATTGGAAAGCTCATCGCCGTCATACTCCTTGCTGTCACTGGCAGCAGTGATCGTGATCGGGCGCACATTCACCGTTAGCGTGCCTTCTTCGTAGGTGATATCATAATTATCCGTAACGTCATTCCCGGTGCTGTCAAGGATCACCGCATCGCTCGGGACGTTCTCGCTAAATCCCGCAACTGTCTGGCCGCCGGTAACAAGAACGGAATAGATCTCGTCGCCGTCCTCCAGTTCGCCGTCAGTCAGCGTATAACCATCCGCCGTCAGTTCGGTACCGTCATATACTTTTGAGGCACTGTTCGCCGTGATAGTAATCATGATCAGGTCCGGGCCCACCGGTCCCACAGGATCTTCTTCATTCACCGTCAGCGTGCCGTTCACATACTCAATGCGGTAATTCGCGGTTACGTCCACGTCCCCGTTTTTTATCACCGCATTACCGGGCACGTTGGCACTGGAACCGGTCTCCGTCTGTGAACCGGTCACCATCACGGAGACGATCATATCGCCTTCTGCCAGCTCTCCCGTATAGGTCCAGCCGCTGTTTGTCAGCGCCGTTCCGTCATAGGTCTTCTCATCGCTGGCGGCCGTGATCGTGATCTCCGGCAGTTCGCCAGTTCCTTCCGCTCTGGCGGTAAAGTGCCAGGAAGACAGGCACATAACCAGTGCCATAACCCATGCCATTACACGAATTCGGTGGTCTCTCATTTGTTTCTCCTCACTGTCTGTATTCTTTCGGTAACAACAAAAAGCCTCTTATGAAAACCATAAGAGGCAAGAAAACATATGAACTTCCAACTGCTCCATCAGCGGTCTCCGTTCCTTTCAAGAGCCTTTTATTCTCTTGCCGAAACCAATTATACGGGGAGCGGTTGTGTTTGTAAAGGCTTACACGCTTTCGTTTCTTCTTTTTTTCGCTTTTTTCTATACGGGCAGAAAATTACTGCTCTTTTAACCAGGCATACTCCGCCGGAAGCTCCAGTTCCGGCTTGTCGTAGATCCGCCAGCCCAGTACGCTGGTCCCGTCCAGCGTCTCCTGGATCCAGATCAGAATGCGGCGCAGCTCCTCCTGACATTGCTTAGCACCGGACAGGTTTCCGGCTTTCTCATACAGGGTTTTACCCTGCCACAGCATGTCGGCATAGTCCAGATACTCTTCCAGCCGGTATTTGGCCAGACGGATGGCTTCCGGTTTGTACTCCATCATATGCGCTACGTCGCCCTTTGCCATCGCGACCCGCGCCTTCGCGCTCCAGGCCAGCGAGACGGACTTATTATGACTTATGATGGAATCGGCCCGCCTGTTCATAGTGACGGCGTCCGTATCCGTCGTCAACATGTTCAGCTGTGCCAGCGTGTGGCCGGGGAACATGGCAACCGCTTCCGCATCGTGATTGTACTGATACAAGCCTGCCGCTATGCCGAAATAGATGCTGAAGACCGCCAGCAGCACGCCGGCTGCCGGTACGGCAGCGTTCTTCAGCACATATTTCTTCTTCCCGCTGTAATCCATCATCAGAAGAAGCAGCAGATCCATAGCCACGAACTGCAGATCGAAGTCCATCAGGCTGTGCAGGCACAGCAGAAGGATCATGACCCGGCGCGTAAAGTCCGCCTTGATAAAGCTCCGGATCACCGCATACGCAAAGAGCCCCGCGGGGATCCAGCCGACGTCTAGCAGAAGCTGCAGCAGATCGTTGTGAATATGCACGATGCTGTAGACGCCGGTCTGAATGGAGCCCTGAATGAAATAGTAGCCCATATATCCGAGCCCGAAGGGATGCGTCAGGATGGTCCGGGCCGCGTCGAAGTAATAGAGCAGACGGCCGTTCATGGTGGACGACTCAAACGACAGGGTCAGGATACGGCCGATGGTCTCCCGGTCGCCGCTGATAAGTGCATACAACACCGCTCCAGCAATCAGCAGCCCGAAGATCGACGGCAGAACGACCCGCGTCACCTTGCTTTTGACCCGGAAGACGTAAATCAGGACCATCAGCGCCATGATGAGAAGCACGGCGCGGCTGCCGGACAGCAGGATTCCGGCCAGCAGGATCACCGTGCACAGGATCTCCTTGACGGTCCACTTTTTCGTTTCCAGCAGGCAGGGGATCCCGAGCAGCAGATACATGGCAAACGTATTCGGATATTCAAAAAAGCCCGCCAGCCGTACGCCCACGTAAAAGTAGACGCGCTGCGACGGGATCAGTCCCAGAAGAAATGTCAGTACCGTCATAACGGCGGCGCTGTAGGGGAACAGTAGAAACGCTTTCTGCTTTGCTTCATCTCCGGCCTGTTCGCACGCGATCACGAACAGGAGCATGGGCAGAAACTTCACGATCCCCAGCAGATTCATGGCCGGATCCACCGCCCACAGAGATACGATCAGGTAGCTGAACAGAAGCACCGCCGTGGCCCAGAAAGTCAGACTGCCGCGAACGACCAGCCTGCCGTTTTTCTTCCAGTAAATAAAGAGGCCGGCAATGAGGAGCACGGAGACAACAGCTGAAAAAGCCTCATAGAACAGCCCCGCCAGGAAGGGGGCGAGGAGGACGATGAGGAGGGGGAGAGACGTATATAACTTTTTAAGAACAAGTTTTTGTTTCAATTTTCTCTCCAATATAGATGAAACTGCCGCGGAGGTTTTTAGTTCTCTATCGCAATCTTCTCAAGTTCCGCTATCTGAACCTTACCAAACTCGTTCCGCGGAATATTGGGAATCACAAGAACGCGGAAGGCCGATCCGTGAATGTTGGTTTTAGAACTGATAAACGGAACAACACAATTCTCTAGAGACGGATCTGTAACAAAAATCGTCATTTTTTTGTCATCGCCAGTACAGACAAAATCCGCATTAGGATATTGAGTCTTCAATATTCTCTCTGTTTCATCCAGACTGACTCTCAACCCAAATAATTTTAGAAACCGTCCTTTCCGACCGATAATATAATAAAACCCATCCGGATCTCGTTTGGCTATATCTCCAGTGTGATACTCTCCGCGGAACTCGTCATCTTTCATTAAATCATCCCGGACCAAGGCGTACCCCATCGTTACGTTCGGGCCTCTATATGCCAACTCTCCCACCGAGATGCCGGTTTCATCAACAGTTTCATCTATCAGAAACAGTTCCCCGTTTGGTATCGCTTTCCCAATACTTCCGATTTTCTCTAAAGCAAGCTCCGAATCAAGATAAGCAATTCTCGCACTTGTCTCACTGGTACCGAACGTCGCACAAAACCTTTTTCCGTTATTTCTGGCATAAGAGGCAATCCAGCGAAACATCTTATCACTGAGTTTTCCACCACCTTCAGCCAATGTAAAAAGTTTTGGCAATTCCATTCTGTCAAAGCCGATTCTTCTCATCACCTCATAACTGAATGGCACTCCGCAGAAGTCGGTTCCTTCATTGTCTTTGACAAATGACCAGAAATCCGGATCCATCAGATTAGATTTCATCATAAGGACCGTAGCACCGACAGCCAAATGGCTGTTTATAACATTAAGCCCCATGGTATACTGCATCGGAAGGCTGCAAATTCCAACCTCCTGAGGTGTCCAAGCAAACACTTTAGCTACATTAATAGCGTTTGCTTCGAGGTTTCCGTATTTATGCCGAACCAACTTAGGACTTCCCGTCGTCCCGGAAGTTGTCAACAGCAACGAAAGCTTTTCATTCAACGGATACGGTTCATAATCCGTTTTCAGCAGAGCATATCCGTATGCTTCACAAACCGCCATGCCGCCAAGTTCTCCAGACATCTGTTTTGGAGCCCAATAATATGCAGGAGTGTACTTCACCTCCAGGGCATGTCTGAGCTGCCGATCAAGACCTGCATTCAAAAGAAGCGGGACCTGCCCGTTGTTTTCCAATGCTAGATATCCTACCAAAGAACCTGCGCAATTCTCGCAAAGGCAAAAGACAACACATCGAGGAATAGATAAGTCCTGAAACAATTCAATTGTCCTGCAGATATCTGCATATGTAAGTTGATAGCCGGAGTCATCTTTTATTGCAATCTTTCCCTGATCGTGTAAACAAATATCTAAAAACATATGATAACGCCTTCTCTTCTAAATCAAAAACAATGGATATATTTAAGACAACTACATAATAGTGCATCCATCAACAGCCAGAACCTGTCCTGAAACATATGATGACAGATCAGATATCATAAACAGGCATGCTTTCGCAATTTCTTCTGGTTCCGCAAGCCTTCCCAAACAAATGTTGTCAATTCTGTTCTGCAGTTTCTCCTGATCTGCCTGTCTCATCATGTCCGTATCCGTCAACCCCGGGGCGATCGCATTAACTCTAATCTTTTTAGAAGCAAGTTCCTTCGCTGCAGATTTCGTCAGCGAGATTACTGCGCCTTTTGTCGCAGAATATACAAGCTGTCCTCTATTTCCTCTAATTGCCGTCATAGAAGCAATATTCACAATGCTGCCGCCCGTTTCCTGTCGCCCCATAATACGACTTACTCTTTGAATCATGTTTATCACGCCATAAACATTGACCTGAAACATCTTTTCCATATGCTCTCGGCTTATCATTCCAATGAGTTCATTGTATTCTATCCCCGCATTGTTTACAACACCGTCAATATGACCGCACGCTTGTTTTATTTTCCGAACTGCATCTCCGGTCGCTTTTTCGTCAGATACGTCGAAATATAGTGATCGTATTTCACCTTTCACTGTATTATTAAAGGCTTCTGACCACTCTTCTATGCTTTTTTCTTTTGTTGCGGTTGCATATACAACTGCTCCGTTTTCCGCAAAGAGCTGTGCGATAGATTTTCCGATGCCTCTGCTCCCGCCAGTTACAATACATACTTTTCCCGTGAGCATATAACGTCTCCTGTTCACAATCCATGGATTGATCTTTGGTTTATTCAACCTCGAAAAGGAACTCTCCTCCCGCAACCGTAGCGCCGACCTTACAGTTCATTTTTGTAACAACCCCGTCCTTCGGCGCCAGAATCTCGTTTTCCATCTTCATTGCTTCCAACAGCAGCACCAGATCTCCCGCTTTTACAGTAGCACCAAGCGGCTTTTCGATTGAAACAACCGTCCCCGGAACAGAAGACTTTACTATCCCAGGATTATTTATAGTGGGTTTCTGTAGCGCAGGATCAATAACATTTACATTTGTGTCTGCCTTTACGCCTGAAAACCCCTTGTATTCCTGTGCCAATAACAGCGGATGCGGTGTTGTGTCATTCAGAAGTTCTATTTCCATTTCATAAACATTGCCGTTCAAATAAATCCTGTATTTTTTCATGCCTTTTCATCCTCCAAGCGATACTTGTGATATATCATTTGATTTTCTTCCAGATACTGTTCCAGACTGCTTTTCTGAAATGCCCGAAAGGATCGAACAACTATTTTTTCCGGATCAACACCGTTTTCTTCAGCGATAACAGCAACAGCCATAGCCATTATCATTTCCTTATCTACCATATGGTTCCTCCAGTTTTATTATAGCGGGATATTGCCATGTTTCTTAAGCGGCAATGAACGCTTTTTTGTCTTCAGCATCCGAAACGCAGCAAGGATCTTTCTCCGAGTTTCTTCCGGCAGGATGACCTCATCAATATATCCGTGTTCAGCAGCGATATACGGATTCATAAACTTTTTGTTATAATCATCCAGGAGCTCCTGTTTCCTGACGGTTGGATCCTCAGCGTTCTCAATTTCCTTCTTTCCGATAATTGACACAGCACCGGCTGCTCCCATAACGGCTATTTCCGCAATCGGCCAAGCATATACGATATCGGCTCCGGTTCCTTTACTGTTCATCGCAATATAGGCACCTCCGTATGCCTTCCGCATAATCAGGCTTACCTTTGGCACTGTTGCTTCAGAATATGCAAACAGCAGTTTTGCCCCGTGGCGGATAATACCGCCATGTTCCTGTTGACTACCAGGAAGAAAAGCTGGTACATCTACTAACGTGAGCAGCGGAATATTAAAGCAGTCACAAAAACGAATAAAGCGCGCGCCTTTATCTGAAGCATTGATTTCCAGCGAACCAGCCATGATTTGACTTTGATTTGCAATAATCCCGATTGTTTCCCCTCCTATTCGGGCAAAACCAACTACAATGTTCTTTGCAAAATCTCTTTGCACTTCAAAGAAACTGCCTCTGTCGACAAAAGTATCTATCACTCTTCTTACATCATACGGTTTCTTTGAATCAAACGGAACTATCTCACTTAAAGTTGCACAATTATCATTCTCTATACCCGGAACTTTCATCGGTTGTTCTGAATTGTTTTGAGGGAAATAACCTAAAAGCCTTCGAACGCCATTTAAACATGACAAATCATCTGGAAAAGCAAAATGTGCCACGCCGGAAACTGAACTATGGACTCCCGCACCACCAAGGTCCTGCGTCGAAATAATCTCTCCGGTTACAGACTTTACCACACTTGGCCCAGTAATATACATTTGCCCGTTTTTTTCTGTCATAAATATAAAGTCTGTAATTGCAGGAGAATAACACGCGCCGCCTGCACAAGGTCCCAAAATAACGGAAATTTGCGGAATCACCCCGGAAGCCATTGTATTCCGATAAAAGATGTCCGCATATCCCGACAGACTGTCTATTCCTTCTTCTATCCGCGCACCGCCGCTATCATTAATTGAAATGAACGGAGCTTTCATCTCAAGCGCTTTATCCATAACACGGCAGATTTTCATCGCTTGTGCCTCTCCCAAGGAACCGCCGCCAACGGTAAAGTCCTGTGAAGATGCGAATGCGATCCGTCCATGAATATATCCGTAACCAGTAATAACTCCGTCACCAAATCGCTTCTTTTTATCCATGCCAAAATCTGTCGCACGAGACATGATCATGTCATTTATTTCTATAAATGTGTCATCATCAAATAGAGCTTCCATACGCTCTCTTGCCGTCAGTTTTCCAGATGCATGCTGTTTATTTTTCCGCTCTAATCCACCTGCTTCATCAACCTTTTCCCGCCGTATATTTAACCTGTCAATACTTTTCTGCCATCTCTGATCCATGTGTCCGTCTCCTTATCTATGCACGTTGCTATGTGTATCTATCATTTCTGGTTCTTTTTCAAAAAAGCCGAGGCCAACTTACAGATTTCTTTTCGCTTAATCACACCTGCCACAATTACCGTTATTATGATGGCTGCTATCAAGCCAAATCGGATAATGTTATTCTTGTATAATACAAGTGCAACCGGGACACATGCCAGTGTGAGTCCGATAACAGTCACAAGCGTTGAAACCGAAATTATCTCCCGAGCCCCCATACTTCTTGCAATTCTATAATGAATTCCAATCAAGAGAATCTGACAGAAAGCAGTTACATAACACACCGCAGTATAATCAAACAGTTTAATCGCCACGATGATCAATGCGACATGGGTAACTGCGACCACAGAAGTTGCCATTGCAGCATATTGCGGTTTTTTATAATAAGTCTCCAAATTTGCAAACTGACTTGTCAGTAAAGTAAAAACCCCGTTGGTCACTACAATTGGGATGATATTTACAGCCTCCATATACTGTTGCCCTCCCAGTATCATTACTATTTCCGGTGCAAGCAACAGAACGCCCATCGTTCCCAAAACCACCAAGGCTGCGTACCCCTTGAAGGTTTTGTTAATTGCCGTTCTATCTTCCATTTTTAGTTTATCGTAGAACCAAGGAGCCCAAGCCCCATTTAGGATTTGCACAAGCAAAATTAAGATATTCGCGATCGAGTGTGTTATAGAAAGATAACTAACCTGGGCTCCAGTTCCCAAATGCTTAACAACCAAATTATCTGATAAAAGAAGAATGCTGCTTGCAAGAAAGCTAAAAACCAGTGGGACAGCTATCTTAAAAGCATATTTAATATAACTTAGCTTTATTGTTGTACTGTTATTAAGAAAGCATGCATAAAAGAATATCCCCGCAACAATGTAAAGCGAATACTGACCGACGATACGCCCCATTAAGCGATCGTTGGAGAAAACGCTAGCAAGCACAACCGCAAATATAGAAGAAGAAATTGCTAAAAAGAAAGCTATTGCTGCATTCAGTTTATATCTGTAAGCCAGTCTTTGTTTCGTCTGAAACATTTCAAACGCAGGAAATGCAAATAGATATCCGAACATCATCAGGATGTATTTTCTATCCAACAAAAAGAAACGATGAAACAGATCCGGAAACAACAAATAGAGCAAAAAAACAAACATTGTCACACTCGAACTCAACAACAGACACGAAGAGATATACGCATTATACTCCTCTTTTTTTGTGTAATCAAATCGAGCGACATTCAGAGTGGCATACACTTCCAACCCACAAATTATTACAAAAATACTTTGCCATGATGCAAAAATAGAAAAATCACCATACTGTTCTTTTGTCAAGATTCTCGTGAAAATCGGCGTTGTAATAAATACCATCGCCTTGGTCAAAAAGCCTGACACGGTATACCAAAAACCGGATTTAACAAGTGTTACTTGGTTAGCGGTGCCTGTTTGGTTTTTGTTTTCTATATCCATCATCTTTTTTCCAATCAAACTACATTATTGTTGTTCCCGTTTTCTACCCAAGTAAATCCTGGGCGACCACCTAAAATGCCATCCCACAAGAAACACACTAAAGGCAACAAGTTCCATAACCAACCGTACAAAACCAAATGAAATAAAATTATTATAACAATTATAGAAATACATAAAGAAAGTATATGCTATATACGAATAAATCAACAACCGAAAATCTATCGGATTCTTTCCCCATCTTTCACGAGCCCCACAATATAAAATACAGAAGAAGCCCCCCATAATAAACATAACAAGAATCATACCCCAAAAGCCGAAATCATAATACGGGGGACGTAAAGCTGTATATATGTTCCCAACATAAATGCCACTAGGAGATTGTCTGAATTCTTTGTAAAAGATATATCTCAGTTCCGGCTTGTTAAACCATGTACTAATACTCTGATTCAGTTGATAAAATGTTTCTTTTCCCCAAATCGATGAAGGTTCAAGGGGATTTTTTAAAAACAAATCAAATGCGGCAATAGGACTTCCCGCAAAAAAAGTTATATAATACAGTGGATCCCAATCTAATTCTTTCCGTCCTACAAGACCTCTTAATGCCACAAATACAATTGCAATAAAAACAACCGTCAAAGCAAAAATACCTATCATCCTTTTTATCTCTCGACTGCGTTTCCAGCCGACTTTTCTTTTGCTCAACGTGTATGTCACTATCAGAATGGCGATCCAGAACCTTAGCATATCTGATCGGTATCCTTGCATAAAGGCCAACAGTGTGCTTAATAAAATAGGGATCCAGTCAATAACGTTCTGTCTAGTTTTTGCGGCCAAATTGTTACCTACGATATAAGAATAAAGGAGCGCAAAAGCGAAACTGAAATCTATAGCCAGCGAACAAACGCGCGATATTTTCATGGTATGATCCTGAGGATTAACAAAAGCCTCCTGCGCGCGGTATGTTGTAACAATTTCAGACCAGGATGTTCCTCCGGTTAAGCTTTTTAATTCTACGAAAAGCAACACAACCGTACACATTTCGAACAGTATGACCAAAATCGTTTTAATCGGATGAACATTTATCGGAAGCACTTTACTGACTGCGTGCGAAAATCTTATCTCTTTACGATGCAAAACATTTGTGATCGCTGAAAAAACAGCTCCCCCAACCAAAAACGCAAATACCCCGCTAATAATAACGGTCGCGGTATCACCGGAAAAATCCAGTGCCCAGGTCTTAGCATTATACAAACAGCATAGAGTGCCAAATAACATTCCAAGCGAAACTATCACAGGGGGAGCCATGATATCTTTGTCAAATATATAATAAGATGCCAAAAAAAGCACTGTAAGCAAAAATGCTGTCAGCCACAACATTGTGAACCTCGTTTCCGGAGCATGTCCCCGTTTTGGTTAATTAAAACTCAACACCATATTTCTGCAGAATTGTCTTCCCATTCTCATAAGAGCCATAGTGTAAGATGTCCTCTGCTTCAAACATGATGTCAAAAGCATCTTCCAATTCCGAAATCAGGGAAAGATGTGCAACGGAATCCCATTGCGGAACATCTTTAAATGTAAAGCCCTCATTCAGGTCAAGGTCTTTTGCCCCCAGGACGTCTCTAAAAACCTTATTATATTTCTCTAAATTCGTCATTTCCCTTGTACCTCAAATAGCATTATCAGCGCAGGTGTCGTGATTCGTCGTCGCTGACACCTGCGCTGATGTATTCCATCTCTTTTTTAGGCTTCAACCATCAGCTTTAGAATATCTGAAACTGTGACGAATCCCTTAATAATATCTCCGGTAAGCTTAACACCAAATTCATCGTCCATTAAAACAATGAGAGAAAGCTTTGCCATAGAATCATACTCTTCCACATCTGCAAGAACAGTGTCTGCCGTTAATGTTCCTTCATCCAGTTCCCAAGTTTCTTCGAGCATTGCGATCTTTTCTTGATCTGTCATTTCCGTTCCTCCTTGACTTTTATTACATCTGGTCATCCAGGTTGTAACCATCTCTGTAATACTCATCCGTATGAACCAGTGGCAGAATATCCGAGACAGACAGTTCAACTGCCGTCGTTGCCCATGAGAGTCCCACGCCAAAGCCACAACACAAGACCTTGATCATGTTATCTCCAGTCATCTCTCCATACTTGTCCACCAGTGTAATCGGAATGGAAGCAGAGGATGTATTTCCAAATCGATCCATGGAAACTAGCATCTTCTCTTCCGGAAAACCGCTCTTCTTTGCCACGCGTTTCATAATCATTAGATTCGCCTGATGAAGAACCAGATTATTATAATCATTCGGCGTTGTTTTTGTCAATGACATATATTCATTTATTTGCCTCGGCGCTTCTTCCGTTGCAAAGTTGAATACTGCAATATCATCCATCACCGCATAATGTGTTCTGCCATCCGGAGAGTCCGGATTTCTCCAAGCTCCATAAGGAGAAATAATAGCTTTAAAACCACTCCCATCCGTATTGGAAAGGAACTGCAGTTTTTGACCCTCTTGTTTCTCAACCAGCGTTGCAGTACCGGAATCTCCAAATAACCACGTGCCAGAATGGCCTTCCTTTTGTTTGCGAAGAACACTGAACTCTCTGGCTGAAGTATCTCCGGCCAACAAAAGACCATATTGGGTTTCCGTATTGGAAACCAAACTTGACAAGATGTTCAACCCGTATACAAATCCAGAACAACCGAGATTTACATCAAAGCAGATGCAATCTGATCTTAATCCCAATCTGTGTTGTAAAAGACAGGCTGTCGCGGGAAGACGGTAATCACTGGTCTGTGTGACAAAAACCAAAACGCCTATCTGGTTTTTATCAATTTCTTTTTCTGCAATCAGTTTTTCTGCCGCCGCATAGCAAAAGTCCGATGTCGTTTGTTTCGGCGAGGCGGAGTATCTCCCAGAAACGCCGGTTTTTTTGATAAACCTTTTAACTGTCGCTTCGTCCTCATTAGACAATTCCTGAATGGAATCCCATTTTGAAGAAACTGCTGCGGCCATACCAATCACTTTTACATTACTTATCTCTGTCAGCATATCATTTCTCCTAACATGTCGTAAGCCCGCCATCAACCGGCATCGTAATTCCCGTAATAAATCTTGCGGCAGGACTGATTAGAAATGCTATCGCATTTGCAATATCCTGCGGCTGAGCAATTCCAAGATACTGACGGGTCAAGAGTTCTTTATTGGTTTCACTGTCTTCTCCGTATTTCTCAACATATCGATTATACAGCTCCGTCGCCGTCATTGAAGGCGCTACGCTGTTAATGCATATCGCTTTCTCTGCCAGTTCCTTTGCCATACATCTTATGGCAGAATCCATTGCAGCCTTCGAAGATGAATAGATAGCTTTTGATTTGTCCCCCCGCAGGGAGGCACAGGATGATACCCCAACGATCCGCATACCGGGATTAAACCGACCTTTTCTGGTAATTTGACGAACCATCTCAAAAAAACCAAAGAAATTTACATTAAAGGCATCCTGTACCTTCTCCGGTTTAGATTGCATAAGCGGAAGCGCCGTCCCAACCCCCGCCGAATAAACCATACCGTCTAGCGGGCCTTCTTTTGCAACAACAGCTTTGACCAAAAGCTCTACGGAATTTACATCACTGACGTCCGCGATAAAATAATCATGTCCGTCCCCCTCGAGTGCTGAAATCGCATTTTGTAGTTTTTCCTCATTACGAGCCACTAATGTGATTTTAGCTCCGACCCGGCTTAACGTTATAGCAGTCTGCTTTCCAATCCCAGAGGAAGCCCCTACCACAAGTATTCTTTTCTGTGACAGGTCGATCAAACCATTCATAATAACCCCTTTTTAAATCCCATTCGGATATTCATCGTCATATCGATCTTCGCCGAAAGACAGCGGAAGAATGTCTGCCGTATTTATATTGACCTCCATAACCCCCCAGGAAAGACCAACACCATATCCGCTTGTCAGCATTCTGATCTCTCTCTCGTCATCACATTTACCGTATCTGTCCACAATAGTAAGCGGGACAGATGCTCCGCTTGTATTACCGAAACGATCAAGCGACACCGGCACTTTTTCCATCGGCATACCTACACGCTTGGCGATGTTCTTTATAATCATCATGTTTGCCTGATGCAGGACGAGATCGTCATAAGATTCCATCGTCTCCCCGATTTTCTCCAAGTAAGCCTGAATCAGAGACGGAACTTCATTAATAGTAAAGTTGAAGACCGCAATATCGTCGCTGGGAATACTTTCAGGTCCGACCGGATGTTTCCAGGCATTATATGGCGTTGATAAAGCCTTATGTCCTTTTCCGTCACTCATAAGAGCAGATTTAATACTGCTGCCCGCTTTCTTCTCAAGCAAGATTGCTGAACTTGCATCCCCGAAAAGAAGTGTTGTGTTTGAACTTCTCTGATCAATTCCCAAGCCTTTTCTTCCCCTGCCAAGAGTGTCCCCGACAAGCACCAACGCTTTTTTGGCATCGGAATTGTTCAGCAATCCAGCTGCAAGAGAGACTCCATACACAAAACCGGAACAGCCAAGATTGACATCAAAGGCGATGCAGTCCTTACTTAAACCTAAACGTTTATGAAGGACAAGCGCCGTAGAGGGGGTCCGGTAGTCCGGGTTCTGTGTTACGTTGATAAGCACACCTATTTCATCTGGACTATATTTTCCCGCCGATTCAATCTGTTTTGCCGCTGTATAAGAAAAATCAGCCGCCGTCTGGTCCATACCACACTTGTGCTTTCCCGCAATCCCCGTTTTCTTTATAAATGATTTCACAAATTTGGGATCTTCATGTGGATCATCGGCCATAGCGGCAATATCAACGCAATTTTCCGGGACGGACGCTGCAATACATGAAATTTTAATTCCTTCGTATTCACTGTAAACCATATTTCATTCTCCTTAACAAGATGTAAATCCTGCGTCAACCGGCAATTCAACACCTGTAATCATTCGGGAAGCAGGTGAAAGCAAAAAGGCTATCGCATTAGCAACATCGCGCGGTTCATTCATTCCAAGATAATTTCTTGCAGAGGTCATTTTTACAGCCTCCGCCTGTTTGACTTCCGCTCGCAACGACAGATAATCCTGATACATTTCTGTATTCGTCGGTCCCGGCAGCACAGTATTGACTCGTATGCCTTTCGGTCCCAGTTCCTTTGCCATCGCACGCATAGTCCCGTTCATTGCTGCTTTTGAAGCACTGTAAGCAGTCTGGGACGCCACACCACATTCTGCAGCCGTCGATGATACTCCAACTATACTTAAGCCAGGATTGAATCTTCCTTTTCTGCTAATTACTCTCACCAGTTCATAGAAAGAGTAAAAGTTCGTAAGCATAAGGCCATGGATTTTTTCGTATTTTACACTATTTATCGGAAGATCCTTATTGATTCCCGCACACTGCACATAGCCGTCAATCAATCCGTTTTTCTCAACCGCCGATTTAACCATTACTTCAATTTCGTCCGGATTGGAAAGATCAAACACGACTGGATTGTGCCCCTCGCCTGACATCAATGAAAGTGTTTCACGGAGTTTTTCCTCACGTCTACCGATAAGCGTTACTTTTGCTCCGTATTCGCTAACAAGAATGGCCGTCTGACGACCGATTCCACTTGTTGCGCCAGTAATTAAGATATGTCTGTTGTTAAGATCTAGGAAGTCTCTCATATTTTTATCCTTGTGCCATTCCTCCATCTATCAGGATAGAGGTTCCTGTAATTGTCGTGGCTGCATCGCTCAAAAGAAATGCTATTGTATTTGCTACCTCTTCCGGTTCCGTAACCCCCATATATTGTTTTTCTTTTATTTCCTGAACCTCAAATGTATCTGGATAACGATTTAAATATCCTTGATAAAGACTCGTATTCACCCAGCAAGGCATCACGGAATTCACTCGGATTCTCTTCTTTTTTAAGTCACAGACCAAACATCGGATTGCCGCATCCAGCGCGGCTTTGGAGGCACTATAGCATACTTTTGACTGTTTCCCCTGGATACTCGCGGTTGATGAAACCGCTACGATGCTCCCCCCGTCTTCAAAGCACCCCTTTTTGGTCAGGCAGCGTACAATCTCGATGAAAGAAAAGAAATTGGGGTTCATCATCTCCACAATATTGTTTTTCTTCGTCATTTTCAGCGGACGCATCTGGGCGACTCCCGCACAGTGAGCATATCCGTTAAAGCTTCCGCATTCATCCACGATTGTCTTTATTATTCCTTCAAGAGAATCCACATCATCTAAATCCACGATATATTTTGAATGACCGTCTCCTTCAAGCAAATCATAAACCTCTTGCAGTTTTTCCGGATTTCTCCCACTGATAACAAGCTTCGCTCCGAGACGGCTGAGTTGAATAGCAGCAACTTTACCTATCCCGCCAGTTGCTCCGGTAACAAGAATCCTTTTTTCACTTAGATCCATTGGGTTAATCATCGCATTCTCCTTTTACAACATTCCCGCAGTAATTTTCCCCTCTTTGTAAAAATCATCCGTCTCCGTAACGGGATAGATATGTCCGAGGTCAACCGAAAGGCTTGTCACTCCCCAAGAGAGGCCTATACCAAAACCGGCCATCAGCACTCTTTTCACCTCTCTGCCGCTTTTCCCATAAGCATCGCACAATGTTAACGGGATCGATATCCCCCCCGTGTTTCCGTATCGATCCAATGAGATCGGGACAGCATCCTTCTTCAGCTTTAGCTTCCGCACGATCTGCTTGATGATAAACTCGTTTGCCTGATGAAACACAAAAACATCATAATCAGCAACGGTCGTTTCCGTATATTCCAGAAAATCTTTCAGGGCTTTCGGAACATCAGTAATTGAAAATGAAAAAACTGATGTACCATCCATATATATATCGTAAAGCGAACGTTCAATACCATCGCTGCAGATAAAGCGTTCGTGTCCGGGATTCATGTCTCGGAATCCCCCCGCCGGAAGGATAATTGCCTTGTAGCGGGTGCCATCACTTCTAAGTAGCGTCGTTATGCCAACATGCTCTTTCGTCTTTTCCAATAGTATCGCAGCTCCAGCATCTCCATACATCATTACAATCGATCTATCATGTGGATCAACCAGCTTAGAGGCTGTTTCTCCCATCAGCAAGAGTCCGTATTTTACCTCGGAAGAATTCATAAGACTTATCGCAGTCTGAATACCATAAACAAATCCGGAACAGCCAAGATTAATCTCCATACAAGAACAGTCTATTGGCAATTCCAATCGTTTCTGAACAACACTTGCGCTGGAAGGTCTTCTATAGTCAGGTGATTGTGTAACCAAGAGCATTAACCCGATTTCGTTTCGAGCCACACCGCTTTTTTCCAGCAAACGTTCTGCTGCCGCTGTAGCCAGATCACTTGCGGTCTGTTCCGGCAGTGCTTTATACATGGCTTTTATTCCGGTTCCTGCAGAAAATTTTGCAGTGATATCCGGCCCGAAAACCTCAGAAAAACTTTCAACGGTAACCCTGTTCTGAGGAACCACGCAGGCTATTCCGGCTATTCTAACTCCCTGGTTCTTAAAAAACGACATGTTCTGCTTTTTCTCCCTATCAGACGTCTTCTGCTTTCTGCAGAAAAAAGCTATCAAAATGTCCCGGCCACACTTTGACACCATCCGGAACGGTTGCTATTCTTTTCTTCCCGATTTCTTCCCATTTCTTTTTGCTTCCTCCCGGCATCCGAAGTTCAACTTCGCAGTTTTCCATTAAACTGTCACCGGAGAAGAAATCTTTTCTATCCACCAAAATCCCGATACTTCCCATAGAATGACCGGGAATCTCAAACAAGTCAATTACGTGTCCTTGCCATGTAAGCGTAATTTCGTTTTCAAACGTCTCATCTGCCGTACAGCAATAAGTCGGATCAGAAGCAGGGATCTTATCCAGCTTTATCCATGTCTGAAGCTCACAGAATTCCTGAAACAGATTTGACAGATTTTTTCTGGGATTCCGGATATTGTCTGCACAGGCTTTACTGCAAAAAACCGTAGCGCTTGTACGCGTTTTCCAACTGTTCACTCCTGATATGTGATCATAATGCTCATGTGTCAAAAGGATATAATCAACCGTTAACCCATTAGCGACCGATGTATCTTCAAACGGATCTATCACAATAGCACGCGCTCCCTCTTTAAGAAGGTACATATTGGAAGCGAGTAAATCTGACACATATCTTTGTATTTCAATCAAACCTGCAGTTCCTCTAACGTGTTTTGCAACGTCTTCAGATTTTCCACCCGAAGAATCTTTACGCCTTTTAAGGTCTTTTTTACTAAACCGGATAAGGTCCTTCCAGCTCCGCATTCAATAAAAGTATCAATTCCATCTGCCTGCATGTTTTCAAGTGTCTGCACCCAGCGAACGGGACTCATCGCCTGTTTTACTAGCAGATTTGCAACAGCGATACCTTTGATAATCGGTTTTCCGTCCACATTCATATAAACCGGAACCGATGGATCCCGGAATGATATATTTACAAATTCTTCCTCAAGCCTTTTCGCTGCCGGTTTCATTAAATCACAATGGAATGGTGCGCTTACTGCCAGCCTCATACAGCGAAGTCCCGTTATTTCTGCCAGTTCGCAAGCCTCATCAACACCTGCTGCCGATCCAGATACGACAGTTTGCACCGGACTGTTATAATTCGCTGCAACAACATATCCTCGTGTAACCTTACCACAAATCTCTTCCACTTGTTCTGCAGTAGCTCCTACAAAAGCAGCCATTGCTCCATCACCAGGCGCAACCGCTTCCTGCATTGCATCGGCACGAATCTGAACAATACGAAAAACATCATTTAAAGAAACAGCCCCCGCATAGGCCAATGCAGCATATTCTCCTAAGGAAAAGCCAGCCACAGCATCAGCCTTAACCCCATGGTCTTTCAGAACCATTGCTGCCGCAAGATCTCCGGCGAGCATACAGGGCTGGGTATTATGCGTAAGGTTTAAATCTTCCTGCGTCCCTTCAAAACACAATCCGGACAAGGATCTTCCAAGAACACTATCGGCATTGTCAAAGACTATCCTGGCTGCTTCTTCCGAATCATACAAATCTTTCATCATTCCGGGATACTGCGCTCCTTGCCCGGAAAACAAAAAACCGATCTTCATATAGTTATCAACACCTCTTTTATTCCAATTCTTTCATTCTTTTGGCTGGATTTCCCAACACAGTAGTTCCCGCCTTTACATTTGAAAAGACAATGCTGCCTGCCGCAATTGTTGCATGATCCCCAACTTTTCTTCCGGGAATAATGAAGGCATGCCCTCCCACATCTACTTCTTCTCCAATAATACATCCACCGCTGATACCGGTACCCGGCATAATAGACGTATAGTCACCAATCACAACATCATGTCCTATCGTAACTCCGTCGTTTAACAAAACTCCGGCACCGATCTTACAGTTAACCGATACCCCTACGTTCCAATAAAGGACACAACCCGGACCGATTTCAGTATGAGAGGCAACTCCCGCGGTTGTTGCAATTATCGTTTCAAATCTGACACCTTCTGCCATCAATCTTTTCATGATTTTAGCTTTTATTGCGGCATTACCAACAGTACAGTTGCAAACATATTCATCTCTATGTGCAATAATCCAGTTGCTGTCCCCTAACCACGGATATCCATTTATAATGCTACTCGGACCAAATTGTTTCCCATCATCGAGGAAACCGGCCATTTCATATTTTTTTTCTCTACGATTCAACCCCTCTATCATTTGGGCTACTTCACGGCCAAAACCACCAGCACCGATTAACACCAGCTTTTTCACCATATTATTCACCTGACTCTTCACCCATAAACTCTCCCATGGTTGCTTCCCCTGCAGCAGAAATACCTTCTTTTTTCAAAACCGTTTTTATCGTGTCTAGGATAATTTTCCAATCACCCAAAAACGTTATGTTGTCAACATATCTTACATCCCAATCAAATTTTTCTTCCCACGAGATTGCATTTCTGCCATGTGTCTGCGCCAATCCTGTAAAGCCCGGGCGAACCTCGTGTCGTCTAGCCTGTTTAGCGTTATAGCGGGGGAGATATCTGACAAGCAGTGGTCTGGGGCCGACTATGCTCATATCTCCTTTAAGTATATTGAACAATTCCGGTAATTCATCTAATGAAGCGGCTCGCAACTTTTTTCCAAATCGGGTGAGTCTTTCCTCATCCGGGAGAGGTTCCCCGTTTTCATCCGTTTCATCAGTCATTGTCCGAAATTTGTAAAGCTTAAATACTTTTTCGTTTTTCCCAGGCCGTTCCTGAGCAAAAATGACCGGCGCCCCCAATTTTATACATACCAAAACAGCCGTGATTGCTAAGACTGGGCTTAATACTATAAGCGCAAGAAGCGCACACAAAAAATCTTGGGGACGTTTTATATATTTTTCATAAGGACCATGAGGCTTGTGTTTGTTTTGCAAAACAATTATCCACCTTTACTCAAAGCATCTTGTTATTATCGCTACAACCCCCTCCACCTGCTCCGCCGTCATCTTGTTGTCGCTCGGCAGGCACAGGCCCCGGCGGAAGATATCCGCCCCGACGTCTACGGCGCCCGTTTCCTTAATGTACGCGTTGCTGCGGGCACGGCCGCTGCCGCTCCGCGTGATAAACGGGTTCATCCGATAGATCGGCTGCATATGCATCGGCTTCCAGATCGGCCGGCCTTCCGCGTTAAAGGCTGCCAGCGCCTCCAGGATCTCCGTAGGGCAGGACTTTCCGGCTTCCGAACGGTACAGTGCGGTCTTTTCACCCCGGACCGTCGGGCACATCGCTTCTTCGTCGATGATCAGACAGCTGAGCCAGTAATTCGGCTCGGAATTTTCGAAATCGATAGGATTCATCTTCACCGGCAGCCCCTTCAAGCCTTCCCGGTAACGCTCGTAAATGGCTTTTTTCTGAGCAACGTGTTCTTCCAGATACGGCAGCTGTCCGCGCACCACACCGGCAATGATATTGCTCATACGGTAGTTGTAGCCAAGTTCCTCGTGCTGATACCAGGCGGCGTCCTCGCGGCTCTGAGTGGACCACTTGCGCGCCTTGTTGGCATCGTCCAGGCTGTCCGTCAGGAACATGCCACCGGAGCTGCCGGTCACGATCTTGTTTCCGTTGAAACTGATGATGCTGTAATCGCCGAACGTGCCGGTCTGAACGCCCTTGTATGTCGCACCGAAGGACTCTGCGGCATCTTCCACGATCAGAGCGCCATGCTCGTCGGCGATCGCCCGAAGCTCGTCCGCCTTGCCGGGCGTTCCGTACAGGTGCGCCACGACGATCAGTTTCACTTCCGGATAGATCTCAAACGCTTTTTCCAAGGCAACCGGATCCATGTTCCAGGTATCGTATTCCGTGTCGATAAAGACGGCCTCGCCGCCTTCGTAAGCGACCGGATTGACGGTCGCGTCAAAGGTCATATCGCTGCAGAAGACTTTCTTTCCTTTCAGCGTGCCGTGTCCGGTCTTCGGCTGTCCGTACAGCCGCTCCCCGGCCAGCTTCATAGCCAGATGCAGAGCCGCCGTGCCGCTGGAAAGCGCCACGGCATATTTCCGGCCGATCTTCGCAGCACAGAGCTTTTCCACCTCATTGATATTTTCGCCTACGGTCGAGACCCAGTTGGTACGGATGGCCTCATCCACCCAATACTGCTCTTCTCCGTGCATGGTCGGGCTGGAAAGCCAGATGCGGGACGCAAAGGGCTTTATTCCTTCAAATCGCTTATCGTTTCTGATTTCTTCTGCTGTCATGGAAAGATCTCTTTTCGTTAAATAATTCTTGTTATTAAGACACAGAAACAAAGCTTTTGCTCTGTTTCTGTTTTCGGTTTACTCCAGATGGTAGGTGGTTACGATTTCCGCCACCAGTTCTTCAATATTGCGTTTATTGTTATAGGCTGCCTGCATCAAATTCGCCAGCTGCCTGAAGAACTCTTCTTTGTCAAACGGGATTGGTGCTCCGATATGGATCAGGTCGTTTTCCGTCTTCTGCAGACCCTCCTCTGCCATCAGCTTTTCTTCATAAAGCTTCTCGCCGGGACGAAGGCCCGTATAAACGATCTTGATGTCCACGTCCGGCCGGTAGCCGGAAAGCTTGATCAGATTCCGGGCCAGGGAGTCGATGCTGACCGGGCTGCCCATATCCAACACGAAGATCTCGCCACCCTTGGCGTAGGTTCCGGCCAGCATGACCAGGCTGACCGCCTCCGAAATCGTCATGAAATAGCGGATAATATCCGGATGTGTGACCGTAACCGGTCCGCCGGCCTCGATCTGCTTGCGGAACAGAGGCACCACGGACCCGTTGCTGCCCAGCACGTTGCCAAAACGCACGGCGGCAAATTCCGTTCTTACTTTACTGAAATCAAAGCGGTCGGGATCCACCGTCCGGTGATTTCCTTCATGCGTAAAGAGCTGCGGGATCTCGGCCGCCCGGCCTTCCTTGATCATAGCGGAAAAGGCCTGAATGACCATTTCGCACAGGCGCTTGCTGGCACCCATGATATTGGTCGGATTGACGGCCTTGTCAGTGGAGATCAGCACGAAACGCTCGCAGCCGTGCACCATGGCGGCGTAGGCCGTCTTATAGGTACCCAGCGTGTTGTTCTTGATGGCTTCACAGGGGGAATCCTCCATCAGCGGCACATGCTTATGCGCCGCCGCATGGTAAACGATCTGCGGCCGGTAGCTTTCAAACAGATCGAAGACCCGCCGGCTGTCGCGGACGGAACCGATCAGAACACGCAGATCCAGTTCGGGATGCTTTTTGCGAAGCTCCTGCTGGATGTCGTAAGCGTTGTTTTCATATATATCGAAGATGATCAGGCGTCCCGGCCGGTGATCCGCGATCTGCCGGCAGAGCTCGCTGCCGATGGAACCGCCGCCGCCGGTAACCAGAACGGTTTTTCCCTTGATCTGTTTGAAGACCCCGTTCATGTTGGTCTCGATGGGTTCGCGGCCCAGGAGGTCTTCCATAGACACACTGCGCAAGGAAAGGACCGAAACATCCCCGAAACCGCCTTCCGATTCCTGATAGATGCGGGGCAGTTGTTTCAGTGCGCAGCCGGTCTCTTTACATATATTCAGAATCTCCCGACGGTCCGCGCTGGACGCACTGGGGATAGCGAAATAAATCTTGTTGATGCGGTATTTTTCTGCATTGGACAGGATGTCGTCCCGACCTCCAACGACAGGGACGCCGTCGATATAGCGGTGCCATTTGTTCGGATTGTCATCGATCAGACAGACGACCTTGCTCCGCCGTTCGCCGCCGTGATTGATGTCCCGCAGGATCATCTGTCCGGCAGCGCCGGCACCAATCAGCATGACCCGTTCCACGGGGCCTTCATTTTCACGAGCTGAACGCCGAAGCAACAGGAATAAGCGATAAGAAAATCGGATTCCGATCAGGAAGAGAAATTGCAGCGCCGCCCCTCCAAGATAATAGGACAGCGGCATCCGTTCCAAAAGAAGCGTGATAAAAACTGCATGCAGAACAGAAGCTAAAGCGGAAGCAGCCAGCGTCAGCAGCAGTTCCATATAGCTGGCAAAGCGCCAGATACTGCGATACATCCGGGCAATCAGAAAGATCAGCACACAACCAACGGCATATGGCGTAATAAACTGCTTATACGGTGTCAGATAACGTGCTGGAATGGAAGAATAAACAAAATCAAAGCGTAACCACAACGCCAGAAAATAGGCCATGTGAACGGCAACAACGTCAAAAAGCATCATCAGGCAGGTGATGACCTGCCAGTGCTCGATCGGTTTTTTCTTTTTTCGTTTGGTCTTTGTCTCTTTCATCAGACCGGCCTCTATCTTTTCAGTTTCTTTTAGAGCTTACGGCGTGACCCATTCTCCGTTGTATATCCGCTTGATCATGGATTTGGCATAGTTGACCATATTATAATCCGGCCACATGACGTAAACGTTGCCGCCGGCCATGGGACTGTACTCAGTCGAGCCGCTGCCGCCCACACTGTAGCTGGTGATATTCCAGCCGCCCGTCTGCAAGGCCCGGACCAAAGATGCGATCAGATCATAAGACATGTTGGTCTCGAAGGCACCGGAAAGGGAGCTTAATACACCGCTGATATTGGAAAGTGCTGAGCCGGACATGACCTTGTTCAGCACCGCCTTGATGATTTCCATCTGATGGCGGCCGCGGATAGCATCTCCGCCGCCGAATGCATATCGTTCGCGAGCGTAAGCCAGTGCCTGAGCACCGCTCATATAGTTGCTACCCTTGGTAAAACTGTAGCCCCCGCTTCTAGTCGTAATATCCTTATCGACCCAGACTGTAACCCCGCCTACAGCATCTATCACCCGCGTAAAGCCGCTGAAATCGCAGCGGAAATAGTAGTTATTCTGAACATTGTACAGATCTTTCATGGTATCCATAACGGACCAGACGCCGTACCAGCCGTTGTGAGTCAGCTTATCCCGGCGATAGCCGAGATCACGGATATGAATATAGTAGTCGCGAGGCGTGCTGATCAGCAGGCACTGTTTGCTGTTGACGTTGACGACCGCTAAAATGTTCACGTCGCAGCGGGATTTGGCGGTAAGGCCGTTCTTGTCGATACCCTGAATATACACCGTAAAAATCTTCTGGTCGTTCGGGCTGGTGAGGACCGGTTCAGTCGGCTTGGGCGCCGCCGTGGTGGTAGGCTTGGGCGCTGCCGTGGTAGTAGGCTCCGGTGTCGTCTCTTCGGTTGTGGTTTCCTCTTCAGTCGTGGTCTCATCCACCTCCGTGACGTCTTCCGAGCTTTCCGGGAGCGTTTCCTCCGGCGTCGTTTCCTTTTTTTCGCCGTGCAGCACGGTCAGCTCACGGAACTGTGCGTCATGGATCTCCATCTCCGCCAGGAAGGCCAGCGCGTCCTGAAGGTCCTCTTCCGTCAGGATCGCGGCTTTTGCTTCGCCCAGCAGCACCGCGCGGACCGCTTCAAAATGCGTTTCGTATTCCGCAACGTTCTCCCCGGGTTCAAAGCTGCCCCCCAGTTCCTGGGAAAGCCACGCCAGTTTCTGATCGGTCGAAGCCCGATGGGTTTCGCGAAGAATAGCAAAAGGTCCGTCCAGGACTTCGTCGATCGCCTGTGCCGGAACGTCCTCCGGCACGTAGATTCCGACCTTAACCAGCGGCGCTTCCGTGCTCAGCTCCGGCGGGACCGACTCCGACTCATCGAAAGGAAGCGTGGCCTCCGTCGGCGCGGTCGTCGTAGTGGGTGTGATCATATCTTCAATGGTCTGTCTGACCTGATTGATAACTTTTGCACCGTACAGCAGTCCGATCGAAGCACCTACGGCCAGCACGGTCCCGATGATAAAGCGGACCTTCTTTTTGAAAATCCTGCACAGGAAAACGACCGCCACGCCCAGGAGAAGCAGGGCAAGTATAATCAGGACCACGTACAGCGGCGCCACCAGCTTGGAGCGCAGGACGCTGATCAGGAACCAGGCTTCAATGGCTACAAATGCTCCGCCCACTAAAAGGCCGGGCCAGTTCTGACTCAGCTGCCGTTTGACGGCCGCTTCCCGCTTGCGGGATGCGTGATCTTTTACTTCGGTCATTTCCGTTTTATCCTGTTCCATAGAGATTATGATCTCTCCCGTATATTTTTCGGATAACACCGATAAACCCTCCTGTCCGGAAGGCTTAGGGTATTATAGCATCATTATTCCGGAAATGCAAGCGCAGCTTGCAAGGTCCTATCAACTGAGCTGACAGCCTTCTGCAAGCCGCGCTTTTTCTTTATTTCTGCACCTTCTGTCCGATATTCTTCAACGCTTTTGTCCAGCCCTCACCGAGCAGCGAGATAATAATGCCCTTCTTGCTCTCTACACAAACACCTCCTCCTTCAGCCTCCGCATGGCCTCTTCCACCCTTGCCTTCGGCAGGGCCAGGTTGATCCGCAGGCCGTAAGGCTCGAAGAAGGGGCGGCCGTCCTGGAGGCCTACGCCGACGCGCCAGCAGGCGGCGATCAGCTCGTCCATGCTGCGGCCGGTCCGCTCGCAGTAGGCGCGGCAGTCCATGAAGATGAGATAGGTGCTTTCAGGGCGGGAAATGGCCGTGCCGGGCAGGTTTTCTTTGGCGAAGCCGCAAACGTAATCGATGTTTTCCTGCAGCACCTGCCGGAGTTCCTCCAGCCAGGCGGCGCCTTCGCTGCTGTAGGCGCCGACGGTGGCGTGCATGGACAGGACGTTGAGGTTGTTGTAGTGGGTGTTTTCGCCCACGAGGCGCAGGCGGTCGCGCAGGGTCCTGTTGTAAACGATATGATAGCTGCTCCACAGGCCGGAAAGGTTGAAGCCTTTGCTGGGCGAGTAGAAGGCGACGGTGCGCATCTTCGCATCCTCACTGACGCTCTGCGTGGGGACGTGGACGTGTCCTGGCAGCACCAGGTCGGACCAGATCTCGTCCGAGGCCACGGTGCAGTCGTACTTTTCAAAAAGCGCCATGGCGGCCGCGATCTCTTCCCTCGTCCAGACGCGGCCCGTCGGATTGTGCGGCGAGCAGAAAATGGCGAAGTGGATGCGGTTTTCCTTAAGGCGCCGCTCCATGTCCTCCAGATCCATGCGCCAGACGCCCTGCGCGTCCTTCTTTAGGGGCGAAAGCTCCGCTTCGCGGCCCAGGCTCTTTAAGACTTCGGTGAAGCCGATATAGGCCGGGCTGTGCATGAGGATCTTTTCGCCGCTCTGCGTGCATAGCCGGATCAGCGAGGCGACGCCGCCGAGCACGCCGTTCTGGTAGCCGATATTGCCCTTCGTGAGGCCCTTTACGCCGTGACGGGCCTGCCAGCGGAAGATGGCCTCGTAATAGTCCTGTGAGGCAAGGAAATAGCCGAAGAGCGGATGCTGCGCGCGCTCCGTGATCTCCCGGACGATGGACGGGGCGGTCGGAAAGTTCATGTCCGCCACCCACATGGGGATAAAATCGTACGGCGGCTCGGGAGCCTTGGGGCCGAAGCCGGCGGCGGGGCCTTCCACCGCCAGGGAGTCAAGACCTTCCCGGGAAATGATGCTCGTAAAGTCGTATTTCATAAGATGCCTCCTGCTATATATTTCAGATCACGCCTGACTGTTTTCCCG
>JAEEGL012105472.1_pt1 | contig 37653 bp, 33 predicted proteins | sample 9134231 | NCBI WGS metagenome assembly JAEEGL01 (sample SAMN16246548, study PRJNA631951) | gut metagenome | biome: gut microbiome; feature: rumen; material: fiber-attached | host: Bos | place: Iran: Karaj | collected 2018-10 | reverse complement strand
GATGTTTCTTCCGTGACCGGATACGGGGAGTTCACTGAAGATAATAAGGCTCCGTATGCTTCGCTTGAAAAGTTCATCCCGGAGACCTTTAATGAGGATCAGGAGGGCTATTGGCACAACTGGACTAAGATGTTTGAAACCACATTCCTGAAGAAGGATTATTTCGACAGGATATTTGCCAAGGCCATACAGTATGCACCGTTCTGTGAAGGACAGAGATTTTTTGCAAACAACAATACTTTCTTTGTTAATATGATCGTGGACGATGCGGGCAAGACATATTGCGCAGACTGGGGAAGAGCCGGGATCATGGACTTTATGATGGATTTTGCAATTATGGATCTTAACAAACCATATCTTCTGGTGCCTGAAAAGCTGTATGCTTATGCAAAGAAAAAGAACATCATGATCGAAAGCTTTAAAGAACGTTTTTTATGCATGGCATATTTCAAGGGAATCCACACACTTATGTGGCATGCATCCATTGACGATCTTGAATCCTGTAAATCCATCACAAGATCCATAAATGAACTTGAAGAACGTATGAGCAAACTGGCGGATTAACTATGCAATATGAAAATGCCAAGGATATTCTCCCTGCCAGCCTTTTGGAAGAAGTGCAGAAGTATGCGGAAGGAAAAGCAATCTACATACCAAAACGCGAAAAAACAAAAGGCTGGGGAGAAGCTTCCGGTTATCGAAATAAACTGAACAAAAGAAACAAGACTATCTGCGGCAGATATGCGATCGGAGCGTCGATCATGGAACTTTCGGAGGAATTCTTCCTTTCTCCGGAATCGATCAAAAAGATCGTATATGGAAAAAAGAAAGATCTGCCGGAATACTCTCCTTCAGTCTATTCTGCTGAGCAGTATTCAAATGCGGGATTCGGAGAGGAATGGGTCAGGATATACTTAAATGATCATAATGCGGAGATGCCGGATACTTCGGCGTTCTTCTTATCCGAACTGGTAAAGATCCCGCTTCGTTTAATCGATGAGCCGGATCGTGCTCCGGACAAAGAGTATATGGGATCTTCGTATGAGGTACCCTTGGTCCTTGTGTTCGAGCGACATCAGTTCAGGGTGCTGTGCGGTGGCCAATACCTTAGCTGCCTTGTTAATGAAAAAAGAAATGCACACCAGGCTTTTATTTTTGTTCCGAATGAAGATTATGATTTCTATATGAATAATTATGGTAAGCAATTTCAAAGGCATTGCTGAAAGTACTGAAACTGAGATGATGACTATGACTGTAATACATCCGATCCCGCCGTTTTTTGACAAAGATTCCGAAATACTGATACTCGGCAGCTTTCCGTCCGTTAAGTCCCGGGAGCAGATGTTCTTCTACGGACATCCGCAAAACCGCTTCTGGAAGGTTATATCAAAGGTATATGAAGATGATGAACCCGTTTCCGTAAGCGACAAAAAGGCTTTTCTGACCAGGCACCGCATCGCTTTGTGGGATGTTATCGGAAGCTGCGATATCGAAGGCTCGTCCGATTCGAGCATAAAGAACGTGATACCGAACGATCTGTCGGTGATACTTGACAGCGCTCCTATAGACAGGATATTCGTGAACGGAAAAACCGCGGAAAAATACTACAATAAATACATAAAATCCCAAATCGAAAGAGAGGCGTTCTGCCTGCCTTCAACCAGTCCCGCCAATGCGGCATGGAGCGTGGAAAGGCTTGCCGAAGCGTGGAAAGAGACACGAAGAGGGCAGCCCCCGGACACGCGCCAAAAATGAAGAAGGATCATATGAAAGAAGATTTCAAAGCATATTATCATTTGCCCGGTCTGTTTGAGTTCTGTGAGCTGTACAGCAGATTTCTTCCGCTTTTTCGCGACCACAGGGAATATTTCCATGACCGGTGCGAGATCGGTTCGATATACGGCGCGCCTATGGATTGCATCTGGGGCGGCGGAAGAGTGGGCTTCGGCGAAGAGACACCCGAAAGGGTTGCTTCGCTTATGAGCGAATACGGCATTTCGGCAAGACTCACCTTCAGTAATTCACTGTTGCGCGAAGAACATCTCACGGATAAAAAGTGCAATAAGCTGTGCTCACTGTTTGAAAAGAACGGCGGTGCGCAGAACGGAGTGATCGTATATTCGGATCTTTTGCTTGACTATATCCGGGATAAATATCCGGGCTTTTACTTTGTTTCAACCACCACCAAAGTCCTTACGGATTTTGACGATTTCAGGGCAGAGCTTGATCGGGATGAATTCCGTTTTGTCGTTCCGGATTTCAGACTGAATAAAGAGTTTGCAAAACTGAACGCCCTAACCCAAAAGCAGAAGGATAAGGTCGAATTCCTGTGTAACGAATGCTGCTCCTTTACTTGCCGCGAAAGAAAGAAATGCTACGAGAATGTGAGCAGAAAGAGTCTCGGAGAAGCATGCGAGGATCATATCTGCACTTCGCCGAACGCGGCAAGGGGATACCGTTTCTCGGACGCAATGGAGAATCCCGGCTTTATCGGAACGGAGGATATACTGAACACATATATCCCGGCCGGGTTTAACAACTTTAAGATCGAGGGACGTTCCCTCGGAAGCGCGGTCATACTCGAAATGCTTTTATACTATATGGTTAAGCCTGAGTGCAGGCTTAAGGTCAGAGAAGAAATATATCTTGACAGTATGCTGGATCTGTTCTGATCCGTCGATTGCCAAAATGAAACGTCCCCTTTGGCAGTTACAGCAACTTAAGGAGGAAGATATGCGAAACAAAAAATCGAATCAGTGGTGGAGCAAGGTGCTCTTCGGATCGCTGCTCATCATTGTGCTCTTATCTGTCATAAGCTCGGTCATGTCGCTCGGAGACAGACTCGGAAACTTCAGCGAGGTCGTAAAATACATATTCTACGGGCTTATAGCACTCGTTATCTGCGGGGGTATCATCTATCCGATGGTCCGCGTTTTCTTTGCGCCGGTGTTCTCACTTGACCGCCTGCACAGAGAGGACGGCTCGGCAAGGAAAAAATGGTGCAGGCTTCTCGTGAAAAATCTTCTTGAAAACGTGGATCTCACTCCCGAGGAGAAAGAACAGGTCAAGGGCTTCCTTAAATGCAACGATGAGACCGATGATATGCTGATCGAATTCTTTGACAGAAAGATAAGCCCGAAGGTCAACCGTGTGATCTACGATACCGCAAAGAAGGTCTTCGTTGTGACGGCCGTTTCGCAGAACAGTCTGTATGATATGCTCGGTATGGCATCCGCGAATTATACCCTGCTAAAAAGGATCGTCGAGATATGCGGCTTCAGACCAAGCACGCCGCAGGTCATCGGACTATACTTAAAGGTCGCATCGATCACGCTGCTTGCGGGCGGAATCGAGGAGATGGACATCGAAGACATGATACCGCTTGCAACGGAAAGCGCACTGAGCAAGACTCTCGGTATCATAGCGGCATCGGCAACTCAGGGAGCGCTGAATGCTCTTATGACGCTCCGTATTGCCGTGATCGCCAAAAACTATCTCTTAAACGCGGATTTGCGCCAGACGAGAAAGGAACTCAGACGCAAATCCTATGCCGAGGCCGCAAAGGTGTTAAAGAGCATATTAAAACGCAGTGTCGAGGAAAAGGTTGCAAATCCCGTCAAGAATATTCTCAAGCCCGGAAAAAAGAAGGGAAGCACAGTTACGGAATAAAAATTAAATTTTTCGGAAATATAGATAAATTGCGTGTTTATTGACCGTAATTCCCAATAATGATAAGATTATTTAAATAATTATCAGGCATCCGATATACGGATCAGGAGGGAATTATGGCCGGAAAACTTAACCTAAAACAAATCTTAAGGCGTATCATAGCTGTCATCAGCGCTTTCAGCATCCTGGCTTACGGACCTGTTCCGTATGGCTCGCTGAAGGAAGCAAAGGCGGCGGGGAACTTTTATATTGAGGGTAGTGAATATGAGAACCCTTTAAGTGTTTATTACTTCGGTGTGATCAACAGCTTCAACGTACACAGCACCGGATACATAAATGTAAATGATACCTTTGGGTGTGATTTCGAACTCCCCGGAACGGCTTTTACCCGTTCCGATCCATCGTCTGTATGGGGGAAAACCGTTCGACTCTATCTGATCCCTGCTGAGGAAGGCAATCAGGCCGAAAGCTTTGTGCAGGCATACAAGGATGAAGTCTGGAATAAGATCATACCCGTAAATACATGGAAATCCTCAATCAGTGTAAGTACCGAACGCGTTGGATACAGCTGCGACAATCTCACACTGAATACAGGCAATGCGCCCGCGAGCGGGTATTACCGTTTTGTCGCTCTTGTATATGAAGAGGATCCGGTATCTGTCGACAGGGATAAAAGCGAATCGCTTCCCGTCATAATGACGATCTCACGTAAGGCCTTTGCCTTCTCCAATCCTGCGGATGGTGGTGATCCCGGGGAACCGCCGTACGAAGATCCTTATGAAGGTACATATACTACACTTAATGTCAGCATTTATGCGGGCGGAGATCTGCTGGAGGACACAACTGTCACAGTATACGATAAGGACTGTCAGATCTGTTACGGTATGGCTCCCTGCGTTGTTCCGACAAACACCGAGGTGGCTTTATATCTGCAGCCGGGCTTAATGGAACAATATCTGGAGAATTTATTCTATTTCCCGAAATTAAAAAACGGAGATCCGTTTATCACAACAGTTCCGGAGGACGGATGGGTTGAGATCAATCTTGAAAAACGTAGCATCGGAGCAGTTGTTTCCGGACATGTGACGGATGAGAACGGAGATCCGGTTGAAAATGCCTATGTATCGGCAAGTACTAATAACGATATGAGCTTTTCAACAGGCACATATACGGATAAGGTCGGTTTTTACAGCCTGGATGGGCTTTATGCCTGCGAATATCTGATCACTGCATCAAAGGACGGATATCGGGCTGTGTCTCCCGTTATATCTGAATATGATATGAATTCAAATGCCGAAATCACGACAGATATTGTTCTCAAAGAGAAAAATACAGCCTTTTCACTACGTTTTAAAGGAATTGATGATGAAGCACTTTATAACATTGTCATTCCTACGCTGATGTACTCAGGGATAAATCTTCCAAACGGTGTATCCGGCGATATGGTATGGACAGACATCGATACTCTGTCATTTGTGCCGGATTCGGAAGTGGCTCTTAGAGATATGTACACGGTGAAATTTGACAGCGAATACATCCTGACAGACAGTATCACAGTTGCAAACGGCTCAACAGCCGAAGTCGCTCTTGCAAACCTGGCGGGCTTCAGGGGATCGGTTACTTACAAAGACAATAAGTACGGTCGCCCCTACGTTTTGTTGTTTGATGATGAAGGAGAAATCTTCTCTAATCATATGAGCATATCTGACAACTATGTTTTTCCGGTTGTGTTGCCTGAAGGCGAGAAAAGCCATACATATAGATCTGTTTTCTATGGTTGTTTGGAAAACTCATATACACCGGATCTCAATTATGATCTGATGGTGGCAACTTATCCTTCGGAACTGTTAAAAAGGGAGATAACCCTTGAAGCGGGACATATCACGGATATGGGAGAGGCGGAGATATGCGTTTTCGATCCTAATGCGTCTACGATTAATCTTCTTTCTGCAATCACGGTTTCAGGCACAGCGCAGGCATCCGGGGATATCTTGAGAGTTTCGGGGCATATAGAGGACAAAGAAGCCTTTAAGCTTAAAGGACTTAGAATTTACGGATACGGTTCTTCCGAAAGATCTGTTACAGCAGGCTACAAGGATGGCAGTCTTGTAATAAATGGTCATGTTGCCGATGCAAGCAGTAAGGTTACTGAAGACTGGACTAATCTGTCTAAACTGATAACCATAAATGAAGATGTAACGGGGCCATTTGATTTTTCCTGCATTCTTTCAGTCTATAATGTTACGGATATGGTCGTCAGGGTAGAGATAGATATTGAAAAAGACGGAGTGATCAGTAATAATGTCAAGGTCGGTGATTATTCGGCACGCGTATTCCCAATCACTTTAAAGACCATGCACAGAACCAGCACCGGAGTGATAAAATGCACCGGACATGCCATTAAAGAAGCACCTGTAAAGATATGGGAGGGTGAAAAACTTCTTGGAATGACATATGCTGACTCGTATGGAAAATATGAACTTTCGATTTCACTTCCCATGGAAGGAAGGGATTATTCCTTCCACAGCATTCATGCGACATGCGATGAGCACTCGACAGATGATATTGTTGTTTATTATGATAAGAACACAACCTCTGTTGAAAGCGTGACTCTTCTTGGCGGTTCCACCACGGGAAGCTGGACGTTCAACTCTGCTTTTGGATTTGAGGCACTTGTTGACAATCCGGAAATGATAACGGATGATGCGGAGTTTAATGTACTATGTTCAGATGGTACCGTTGTTGCTATTCCCATAGCGGAGGAAAAGGCATGCAACCCATACAATGGAGTGACAAGAAGCCTTTTTGTTTCGGAACGGTACCGCTTTGGAGAGAAAAACCTTGTTCCTGTCAAGGTGTGGTTTGTATATTCGAGCGGAAGAAATGCTGCTTCCGATGTGGCTTCACTTGAATTCTACGGCAAAGAAGCGCCGGTTTATACAGGCGGCGCCGGAGAAGCGCTGAATACGGTAACGTCCATCGGAGGAGAGATCATAGCCGAGCCCGGCAAAAACGTAGCACTTGATATCGTAAACGAACTGACCGCAAAACTGCTGCAGACGGTGCCTCAGACATTGAAACTGGGGGCGGCGCTTGAGTATATCGGTATAGGTGAGTTGGTAGAGATCTACAATCAGACCAGCGAGGCCATAGATGCAAACCGAAAACGGGCTATGGCTGATGACGAGATGAAGCTTCTCAGGTTTATGAACAGAGTAAGCAAAGAACTGCCATCCGATGTTGATACCCGTCGTTTTGACAGTGAATTCAGGGTAGCTATGGATAACGGCGCCAATGCGGTGGATATGATAGACCGATACAGGGAGCAGAGTTTTTACATGGCCATAGCCAACACACTGATAAGCAAGATCCCCACGGAATTTATTCAGTTCAAAGCAGTGGGAGTGGCTCTTCAGGGAATAGTTGGCCCCGCGATGTCCGAGATTCAAAGCCATAATGACGAAGCGTGGAGCTTCTACGGCGAAAGCATGCGTGATGCGAGCCGCAGATTCCAGCTTATGACCGGACTTACAACGCCGGAACTGCTCAAAATGTACGAACAATACAATGCAGGTCAGCTCTCGGGCTATGATATTAGAAAGATCCTAAAAGACCGCCTTGGCGAAAAGAAAGATGCCGAGGCTGAGGATGGCCAAGATCTGGATATGCTTATCGACCCTTCAGGTTATGTATATGAAGCGGTTGCAAGCAACCGCATAGAAAATGCCGTTGTTACGCTGTACAGCGAGGGTATGGTGCTTTGGAATGCGGAAGCGTATGATCAGCAGAACCCTCTGATCACCGATGAAGAAGGCAGATATGCATGGGATGTTCCCGAAGGCAATTGGTTCGTAAAGGTGTTTAAGGAGGGATACGAGGAGGGCACTTCATCCGACGATCCCGCAGCTGTTGTCACAATAAACGGTGTCAACTATCTGCCCGTTCTTCCTCCTCAGCTTGATGTAAACATTCCTCTCACCTCGCTTTCAAAGCCCGTTGCATCCGTTGAAAAGAACGGGAACGATATTTGCCTTGTATTCAGCAGATATGTGAGCGTGGATACGGTTACTTCGGACACTGTAAAGCTTTCCGGCTTCTCATCATCAGAGTATTCGTTTACGGCTCTTGACGCGGAAGTCAGTCCCGCGCATACACCCGGCTGCGGCGGAAAGACACTCGCAAGAACGTTCAGGATAGACATAAAGAACGGCAGCGTTCCTTCGGGAATTTCGGCAGAGATCACGGAAAGCGTAATGGGATATAACGGCATATCCGCTAAAGGCAATGTGACATACGGTACGATCGAAGAAACAAAGGAAGGCGAAAAGGAAGTTCAGATCATTGATCCCGAACCTGTTGAAGACGATACCGAAAAGGAAACAGCAATCATTTACGAAAAGAAGACGAGGCACATGGCCGGCAAGATAATTGCAATCGTCATAGGCGTTCTTGCAATAGGCGTCGGAGCGGCATTCCTGATATGGAGAAGAAAACGCGATTGACGTTTTTATATCCGCAACTAATAGTTTTGATAAAATAATACTATCGACCCGAATCTTGCGTTCGGGTCTTTTTTCAAATATACTGAAGGCCGACAGGGATATTTCTCTGCCTTCTTTATTTATCTTTGGGATGTGAACAAAAAAGGAGTTAAAATGGGCGAAACTACTCGTAAAACAGGCGGATGGTACAACAACAAATGGGTGAGAGCGGCTATTCCCGCGCTCCTGCTGCACTGCAGCATCGGCACGGTTTACTGCTGGTCACTTTTCAGTCAGGAGATCGCGGATTATATCGGCTTTTCAAAGGGTGCCATCGAATGGGCGTTTTCCTTCGCAATCTTCTTCCTCGGAATGAGTGCGGCCTTCCTCGGCAACATGGTCGAAAAGGATATCAGAAAATCTTCTCTGATCTCCACGGTCTGCTTCGCGGCAGGCATGGCTCTTACCGGTTTCTTCATCTTCTACGGCGGCCGGCATCCCGGCAGCGTTATCGCTCTTATCGGGATATATCTGAGCTACGGTTTCATAATGGGCATAGGCCTCGGCACCGGCTATCTTTCACCCGTTAAGACGCTGATGCTCTGGTTCAAAGATCACAAAGGCCTTGCGACCGGGCTTGCGGTAGCGGGCTTCGGTGCTGCGAAAGCCATTGCTTCTCCGATAATGACGTCTATGCTCACCGGACTGGGAGAGGGCGGCATATGGAAAATGTTTGTGATCCTCGCGGCTGTTTATTTCGTGATGATGCTTGTCGGCGCACTGCTCCTCAAAAAGCCCGAGGGCTGGTATGAGCCGAAGGGCAAGGGCGAAAAGCCCGGTATCATACAGGTACTCAAGACCCGTCCCATATCCAACTACATCGGCATATGGTTTATGTTCTACATAAATATCACTTGCGGCCTCGCTCTGATCTCGCAGGAAAAGATGATCTTCAAGTGCCTTGGCTTCGCAGCTTCGGTCGGCGTTCTTTCCACGATATCCGCGGTCTTCAATGCGGGCGGCAGGATCGGCTTTTCATCATGGGCGGATCGGATGAAGGACAGAAACACGATATATAAGATGATCTTCATCCTCTCGATAGGTTTTACGGCCGTTACGATACTTTCACACGGCGTTATAAACGGCAAGAACAGCATAGTCCTCGCGATCCTTGTGCTTGTCCTTGTATATGTCGTTAATGCCGGTTACGGCGGCGGATTCTCAAACGTTCCCACGCTTCTTTCCGATCATTACGGAATGGGAAGCATATCCGCGATCCACGGCATAACACTTTCGGCCTGGGCTTTTGCGGGCCTTACCGGAAACCAGGCGGCGGCCTTCATCGTAAAGCACTTCGGAAAGGAAGAGACCATAACCTATATCGAAAAGGGCGCAGAGCATACCGCTACGGTCAACCCCACCGGCTATCAGAACGTTCTCGTGTTTACGATCGTTCTTTACATCCTCGCGCTGCTTGCATGTATGATACTTGTGAAACCTCCGGTTGCAGCGGACAATAGTAAGAAAAAAGCATAATTTTCTCATATATAATGAGACGGCTCTTCGCGTAATGTGATATAATTACGTGAAGAGCCTTTTTTTGAACATTATGCTTTTGCCGACGTCTGCGGCATAAGCGTGTTTTGGCTTTCGGGAGGAGAGAGTTTTGAGAGAATTTTTGCTTACGATCCAATATATCTGTATCTGGGGCTTCTTTCTGGAAAGCTGGATGGTCTTCCATACGCTTAAGAAACCCATCCATTCCTATCTGATGCTGAGCTGCATAGCCGCGCTCCTTAACAACATAGGATACCTTCTGGAAATAACCTCCGTATCCAATGAGGCGATCCTGAACGCGCTGAAGTTTTCCTACCTCGGCCGTGTGTTCTATGTGTTCTTCCTGTTCCTGTTCGTTTGCGAACTGGTCAGAGTAAAGGTACCGGAAGTCTTAAAGCGCGTCCTTATGCTCGTGCATATCGTGATCTACGGTTTTATCCTTACGATCGAACTTCATCCTCTCTATTATACCGACATAAAATATGTCACGACCGGCATGTTTTCCCGCATAAACCACGGAAACGGGATCGTACACCATATTTTTATGTCCTTTCAGATGATATACATAGTTGTCGGACTGGCGCTGCTGATCCACGGATATATGCGTGAAAAGAGCAAAAAGGTCAGGCCCCGTCTTATGGCCGTCATATGCGCCGTGCTCACCGAAAGCCTTTTCTTTGTCGTTCAGCTGAAGGGCGTGCCCGGACTTACCGATGTTTTTGACATCACCATCATAGGCTACTTTTTCGGAACGATCTTTATGTTCATAGCCATAATCTCATATGACCTGTTGGGGACTACCGAACTTGCAAAAGAGGTCATAGCGGATCGTATCACGGAGGCGGTCATCGCAGTGGATAACGAGGGGGCGGTGAAGTACTTCAATGAGCCCGCCGTTCGTCTTTTCCCCGAGATCGATGCCAATCTGGACCTGAAGAAACTGCTGACGACCAACGAGGAAAATGAGGCGCCGCGTGAGCCGAAGACTGTTCTGGAGCGAATAAAGACCGCAATAGATAAGAACGAAACGATCACCATAGATGATCGTATATATAAACCCGAGAAGAACGAGCTCATACATAAGGGCGAGATCTACGGTATGCTGTATGCCCTTGTGGACGCCACCGATCACTACCGGTATATGAGCGAGCTCGAAAAGCAGAGAGCCATTGCGGACCGCGCAAATGTCGCAAAGAGCCGCTTCCTCGCAAATATGTCCCATGAGATCCGCACGCCCATAAATGCCGTGCTGGGCATGGACGAAATGATACTCAGGGAAGCAGAGGACAAGACCATACTTTCTTATGCTTCCGACATTATGTCAGCGGGCAAGAGCCTGCTTTCGCTCATAAACGACATACTGGATTTCTCAAAGATAGAAGAAGGCAAGATACAGATCATCCCGGTTCAGTATGAGCTTTCATCGATGGTCAACGATCTTGTGAACATGATAAAGGACAGGGCCGAAAAGAAAAAGCTTGAGCTCAATGTGAACGTCGACAGCCATATCCCCCATCTTCTCATCGGCGACGAGATCCGCGTGAGACAGTGCGTCCTGAACATATTGACAAACGCCGTGAAATACACGGAAAAAGGATCTGTCACGTTGGACATATCATATAAGGATGCCCCGGCTTCGGAAAAATCGGGGAAAGAATGCGTTATCCTTACATTCTCGGTTACGGACACCGGCATAGGTATGCGTAAAGAGGATATGGAAAAGCTTTTCTCGCCTTATGAAAGGATAGAAGAAAAGAGAAACCGCACCATAGAGGGTACGGGCCTCGGCATGAGCATCACGCGTCAGCTTCTCGAACTTATGGACAGCCGCCTTGAAGTCACCACCGAATACGGCAAAGGTTCGTGTTTTAGCTTCTCCGTAAAGCAGGAGGTCGCTTCGAAGAGTGAGATCGGAGACTATGCCTTAAGGTATAAGGATGTGAAGGAAGCGGGACACCACTATACCGAACTCTTTCATGCACCCGAGGCGCGTATACTCGTGGTTGATGATACCGAGATCAATCTGACGGTAATAACCGGCCTCCTAAAGCGTACGCAGATACAAATAGACACCGCACTTTCGGGTGAGGAGGCCATAGTGCTTGCGGCCGTAAATCACTACGACGTAATGCTGATCGACCATATGATGCCGTATATGGACGGTATCGAGACATTAAACGAGATCAGAAAGTCCGGGCGGAATACATCCACTCCTGCAGTGGCGCTTACGGCAAATGCTATATCCGGAGCAAGGGAGATGTACATAGCGGCGGGCTTTACCGAATATCTTTCAAAGCCCGTTGACGGCGAAAAACTGGAGAAGATGCTTGCGGAACTTCTGCCGCCCGAGAAGATGATAAAAGACGGAAAGACATCGGAAAAGCAAAAGGCGGAAGATGGCGGAAGCGATAGCGGTGATGCCGGAGAAAACGCACTTCCGGAATGGATAGCGGCGCTCGAATGCCTTGATATCGATGCGGGGCTGGCCAACTGCGGATCTTCGGACGGTTATGTATCCGTACTCAGGGTTTTCCATCAGACGGCAAAGCCAAAGGCGGAAGAAATACGAGGCTTTTACGAAAACGGTAATATTCCGGACTATACAATAAAGGTACACGCGTTAAAAAGCTCTGCAAGGATAATCGGCGCAAAGGAGCTTTCGCAGCTCGCCGAAAAGCTTGAAATGGCCGGAAAGGCCGATGATATCGCCTTTATCGGTGCAAATACCGACAGACTTCTTGATATGTATGAGGCGCTTGACAATGAACTGGCGGCTTTTGACAAGGCGGTTTCGACACTTCCGACACTTGATCCCGCTGCTCTTTCGGAAGCCTACAGCACGATACTTGAAGTTGCGCAGACCATGGATTACGGTCTGATGGATAGTCTCTTAAAGGACTTAAGAGGTTATGCTCTTGACGAAGAGAACGACAGGATGATATCAAGGATAGAAAAACTTCTGACTGAACTCGATTGGGACGGAATAATACTTGCGGCAAAGGAAGTAACTGGGTTATAATGTTCCGGGAGACGGATTTACGGAGTTATGAAAAAGGAGAGCAAATAAAATGAGAAACGAGATCGATCCCGGCATGGTTGTGATAATCAGTGTCGCGGACAGCTTTTTGGCGAGAAGCCTTGTTAATAAACTTGAAAGCTCGGGAATCAACACCGCGTTTGCGCATCCCGATGTTAAGGAACTCGGCACATATGCGGAAAGTACGGAACTGGTCATCCTCTTTATGAGCGAGGAACTCGAAACTGTTCCCGAGGCTCTTGTTTACTTAAACGACACGATAGAGGACAAGGGCGTAAGACTCATACTTATAGGCGATCAGGCACAGTATGACATCGTAAAGAAGACTATTCCCGAAACGGCGGTAACGGAATGGTTCCAGAGACCTCTCGATATGGACGGCCTTGTGAAGAAGGTCAGCGCATGTATGGAGGAATCGGTCGGGGATAAACGTAAAAAGACGGTTCTCATCGTTGACGATGACATCACCTATATGCGTACCGTATTCGAGTGGCTCAGGGAGAGTTATCATGTGGGCATGGCGGCAAACGGAGTTCAGGCGATCAGTTATCTGGCAAAGAACAAGGTGGACCTGATACTCTTGGATTACGAGATGCCGATCGCAAACGGACCGCAGGTTATGTCAATGCTTAAGAGCGATTCCGAAACCGGACGGATCCCTGTTATGTTCCTTACGGGACACAGCGACAAGGAAAGCGTTATGTCGGTGGTTGGACTTAGCCCGGCGGATTATCTCCTGAAGACGATAGACAAGGATAAGCTGCTTAAAAAGCTTGCGTCCTTCTTTGCAAAATAGAACAGAGCATTACTTAAATATGACCGGAGGGTTCTTGTCCTCCGGTTTTGCTATTTAAAAATATTTTTAAATACTTATTGACTTAACTTATTTTCGGAATTATAATATCCACAGTAGTTAAAATATTTTTGAAATAGATATGAGAGGATGTGTGAACATGGGCGATACGAATATATTCAAAGTCCTGTCAGACAGCCAGCGCCGGGAGATACTTGTAATGCTCAAGAACGGGCGGATGAATGCAGGGGAGATATCCGAAAAACTCGGGATCACGCCCGCAGCCCTGTCTTATCACCTGAAACTTCTTAAAGGCGCCGATCTGATACTTGAATACAAGGAAAAGAACTTCATATATTATGAAGTCAATACATCGGTCTTTGAAGATCTGATAATATGGATAAAACAATTCGGAGGGAAGAATCAATGAAAAAGCTTATGTGGATCGTTACCTGTCTGGACTTGATCGCAACCGCTGTCGTCATACAGTTTTTGCCCGACAGAGTGCCTATGCATTTTGACGCCGCCGGAAATGTGACAAGATGGGGATCGAGGTTTGAGAACCTGCTTATCCCGCTTATCCTTTTGGCGTCGGTCATCGGCTGGGAGATATATTGCCGCATACTTGAGAAGAGGGCTGCGGAAAAGGACAGCGTCGGAGACAACAAAGAGGCCGTAAGCATCAGAAACAATATCAAAAGGATAAACGCAGTCGGCCTCGGCCTGCCGTTCCTTGTGATCATACTTCAGGTCGCTGTTTTCATTCAGGAATGGAAGATAACGGAAAACGATCTGAGTTCCGCTACCTTTGACATATCAAAGATAACCACGCTTGCCATGGGCGCGCTCCTTATCTTCCTCGGAAATATAACCACCAAGACAAGAAGAAACGGTGCGATCGGCGTAAGGATGACATGGAGTATGTACAACGATGTGACATGGGCAAAGTGTAACCGTTTCGGAGGCATAGCTCTTATGATAGCGGGCGTTCTGACGATCATAGAGAGCCTGATCCTGAATAACGGCTTTGTAACCTCAATGGTCATGCTTACCATAATTCTTCTGGCCACCGTCGTTGTCGGCATATATTCCCGCGGGGTATATGCGAAGGAAGTCGCTAAAGACGGCGGAAAGAAACATTGAGCATTAATGCATAGGCAAATATCATATAAAAAGGAGAGAAAAAATGACACAACCCGTAAGTGCAGCAAACATTGCAGCTTTATTCCTTTCATTTATCATTTCGGTGGGTCTGCCGACAGCGTTATTTATCTTCGCGAGGAAGAAGCTTAAGAGCGATAAAATGCCTTTACTTATCGGAGCGGGAACCTTCCTTGTATTCGCTCTGATCCTTGAGAAAGTCGTGTTTAACGGCATTGCGTTCAGCATATTCGATGCAGATGCTCTGCAGTCAAACGTATGGGCACTTGCCATATTCGGAGGTCTTGAGGCGGCAGTGTTTGAGGAGGTCGGACGCTTCGTCGCAATGAAGGTGCTTATGAAGAAGAAACTGACACGCGAGAATGCGTTTATGTACGGCGTTGGTCACGGCGGTGTCGAAGCAGTGATACTTGTCGGGCTCGGCATGATATCAAACATCGCGACCTGCTTTATGATCAATTCGGGCACATTTGATGCTACACTCAATCTTTTGACACCCGAGCAGCAGAAGACAACGCTTGAAAGTGTTGCGGTTCTTTGGGAGTCCTCCCCGCTCGTTCTCTGCATGGGCGGTATCGAAAGAATACCTGCAATAGTATTTCATATTGCGGCATCCGTGATCGTTTACCGTGCCGTAAAAAGCGGTAAACTCAAATACTTGTGGCTCGCTTTGGGACTTCATTTCCTTACCGATGCCGGAGTTGTCGTAGTTCTTCAGTATACTTCCGTTATTGTTACCGAGATCTGGATTTTCGTCCTGGCTTGCGTGTCGGTATTTATTGCGTACAGGATTTATAAGAATGAGAAGGCAGAGGTCGTGGCTGAACAGGCTTTATAAAACCCAACGTGAACAGTAACACCGACGGATACGAAACTGAAAATCATTCTCATTTTCTGTTGACAATTGAACACATAAGTACTATAATCGGGAATCGTTCTCAAATTGATAATTCGGGAACGATTCCCATTTTTGTATACTTTGATAAAACATCCGGAGAGCATATGAATTCAAGGCCAAAGTACAAAACAAGACAAAAAGAGATACTGACCGAGTATTTTGAAAGAGTGCCCGGTGTTCATATAACTGCAAACGATGTATGCGAGTATTTCAAGGAGAACGGAACGCCCATAGGCCAGTCCACGGTGTACCGCCAGTTGGAAAACCTTGTAAGCGAGGGCGTTCTGAACAAATATATAATAGATGCCAACAGCCCGGCCTGCTTTGAGTTTAACGGGCTTAAGGACAGCCCCGAATGCGAGGCCTGCTTCCATTGCAAGTGCGAAAGATGCGGCAGGCTCATACATCTGCACTGCGATGAGCTTAAGGAACTTCAGGGACATCTCCTCGAAGAACACCATTTCAAGATCGATCCCTTAAGGACCGTGATCTACGGCATATGCGAGGATTGCTACGAAAAAGAAAACTAGAACAATGACCGGACACATAAAGAATAACATCAACAGAATACAGGCATATATCATCTGCGCGCTTATCCTTGGCCTGATGCTGTTTTCACTGTGCTTCACGGCTGCGGAAGCGGACCATGACTGTCACGGAGAGGACTGCCATATCTGCGAGATACTGGAGATCTGCCACAGCGTTTCGCGCCGTATGAGCGAGGGCGCGGCGGTCGCAGTGATCGTATGCGCATTTACCGCGGTATCGGTGCTTGTTATGCCGCCGGTCGGAATTGACAGAGCAGAAGGGACGCTTGTGTCCGAAAAGGTGAGAATGAATGATTGAAGACCGGATCTGCACGGCACATTGAACGATCATATCATTTCTTTTCGGAGGTAAAATAAAATGAAAAAATATATTGCAATTATCATGGTACTTATGCTTGCCGTCACTGGTCTTGCCGGCTGCGGCAAGAGCACCGCAAAGGCGGGAAACGGCATATCCGTTGTCACAACGATCTTCCCCGAGTACGACTGGGTTATGAATGTCCTCGGAGACAGGGCGGGAGAAACAGAAGTGACAATGCTTCTTGACAAGGGTGTCGACCTTCACAGCTATCAGCCCACTGCTGCGGACATATTGAAGATCTCGACCTGCGATCTCTTCATATATGTAGGCGGCGAGTCGGACGAATGGGTTGATGATGCCCTTAAAGAAGCGGTCAATAAAAACATGATCGTCATCGATCTTCTTGAAACACTCGGTGATTCCGTAAAGGAAGAGGAAGTCGTTGAAGGAATGCAGGAGCATGATCACGACCATGAGCACGAGCATGAGGATGAGGATCACGATCACGAGGACGGCGATCACGATCATGAACATGAAGAACATGACCACGAAGAAGAGGAGACCGAATACGACGAGCATGTATGGCTCTCGCTTAAGAACGCATCTGTCATCGTTGATGAGATAGCCGATGCTATGAAAAAACTCGATCCCGCAAACGAAAAGACCTATGCCGATAACGCAAAGGCATATAAAGACAAGCTGAACAGCCTTGATAAGAAGTTCGCCGATGCCGTTTCGAACGGTAAGGTCAGGACCCTCCTTTTCGGAGACCGTTTCCCCTTCCGTTATTTCACCGATGATTACGGCCTTGAATATTATGCGGCATTTGTCGGCTGCTCGGCCGAGACCGAGGCAAGCTTCGAGACCATAACCTTCCTTTCGAAGAAGGTCGATGAGCTTTCGCTGAATGCGGTCCTCACCATCGAAGGACGTGATCACAGGATCGCGGATACCATAGTGCAGAACACAAAGAACAAGAACCAGAAAGTGCTTACGCTGGATTCCATGCAGTCCACCACATCATCCGATGTGAAGAAGGGCGCGACTTATCTTTCCATAATGGAAGCAAACCTTGAGGTACTTAAGGAAGCATTAAAGTAAAAAACCGGAGGAATACCCATGTCACTGATCACCGTACGGGATCTGGCCCTCGGATACGAAGGCAAAGCAATAGTGGAAAAACTGAATTTTACGGTCAACACCGGAGATTACCTCTGCGTAGTCGGAGAGAACGGTTCCGGTAAATCCACCCTTATGAAGACTCTGCTCAGTCTCCAGGCGCCTCTCGGAGGTACGGTGACCATGGGTGACGGCCTCAAAAAGAACGAAATAGGCTACCTGCCTCAGCAAACGGTGGTGCAGAAGGACTTCCCGGCATCCGTCAGGGAGATCGTGCTTTCGGGTTGTCAGGCACGCATGGGCCTCAGACCTTTCTATTCAAAAGCCGAGAAACAGCTTGCGGCCGAGAATATGGAACGAATGGACATATCGGATCTTGCGGACAGATGCTACCGTGATCTTTCGGGTGGACAGCAGCAGAGAGTGCTCCTTGCACGCGCCCTTTGCGCCACAAGAAAGGTGCTGCTTCTGGACGAGCCTGTTTCGGGCCTCGATCCGAAAGTGACAGCCGAAATGTACAGCCTTATACAGAAGATCAATAAAGAAGGCGTTACCGTCATAATGATATCACATGACATAGCGGCCGCCGTCAAATATGCCGACCATATCCTGCATATCGGCTCTTCCCTGTTCTTCGGAACAAAGGAGGCCTACCTTAAGAGCAAAGAGGGCAGACTGTTCCTGCTTCAGCAAAAAGGAGTGACTGAAGATGATCGATAAACTTGTGCTTTATTTCCAATATCCTTTTGTAAGATACGCCGTGATCGTAGGCGTTCTTATTGCGCTCTGCTCATCACTCCTCGGTGTCACCCTCGTCTTAAAGCGCTTCTCGTTTATAGGCGACGGCCTTTCGCATGTGGCATTCGGAGCAATGGCGATCGCATCTGTCATAAATCTTACCGATGATATGCTGCTTGTCCTTCCCATCACCGTTCTCGGCGCGGTCTTACTTCTCCGCACGGGACAGAACGCAAAGATCAAAGGCGATGCTGCCATAGCGATGATCTCGGTCGGAGCGCTTGCTTTCGGATATCTCATTATGAATATTTTTTCGACATCTTCAAACCTTTCGGGAGACGTCTGCAGCACGCTGTTCGGATCCACATCCATACTCACGCTGACCAAGGGAGAGGTCGCTCTCTGCGCAGTTCTTTCCCTGATCGTAGTTACCATCTTCATTGTTTTTTACAACAAGATCTTTGCCGTGACATTTGACGAAAACTTTTCGAGAGCCACAGGCGTGAACGCCGGCGCATATAACCTCATGATAGCCGTGGTTGTTGCCGTCATCATCGTTCTTGCAATGAACCTTGTAGGCTCCCTTCTCATATCGGCTCTTGTGATCTTCCCTGCTCTGTCCGCAATGCGCATATTTAGGAATTTCAAAAGTGTAACCGTATTTTCGGCCATACTTTCGGTCTTCTGCGCACTGGCAGGCATACTTATATCCATACTTGCGGGTACTCCCGTAGGCTCCACGATCGTTGCGGCCGATGTTGTCGCTTTCGGCGTGTGCTCACTTGTAGGGGCTTTGAAAGGAAGGGCTGCCGCATGAAAAAAACTTTTACCGTATTGACGATCGCTTTGGCGACTCTTTTCCTAACTGCCTGCGGCGACGAAAAGACCGCCGATACAAAGATACCGAAGGGCACATCGCAGGTGCTTGAAGTTCTCGAACAGCAGATCGCAAAGGCTGAGGGCACCGTGACACAAGCGCCCGAAAGAAAGTCCGGAGTGAATGTCGATGCTCCCACACCGGCCCCCGGGAAACTGCCTGCAGAGGCTTATAACGGCGGAGAGGGCATAGACCTTGATCTTACGGCTCTTTCTGCGACAGTTGTTTATGCCGAGGTCTACAATATGATGGTCAATCCCGATGCATATGTCGGAAAGACCGTCAAGATGAAGGGGATAATGAATACCCTTTACGATGAAGTAAACGATGTATACTATTTCGCCTGCATAATTACGGATGCCACGGCCTGCTGCGCCCAGGGCATCGAATTCGTGTTGACCGAAGACTACAAAGTGCCCGACGATTATCCGAAGGACGGCACCGAGGTCACCGTGGTCGGAGTGTTCGACACTTATTGGGAATTCAGTAATCTCTACTGCACCCTGAGGAATGCAAAGCTGATGTAGGCATACAAACGGGAGAGAATGATATGAAGGTCGAACTTGTGCGCGTCGGATCGGAAGCCGAAGAGTGCGCGGTCATAAAGACAGCGGAGGTCACAGACAGCATAAAAAGCGCTGTGGATATGCTTGAGAACAACTGCAGATCACTTTCCGCCACAAAAGACGGCGAAACGTTTATGATAAGGACCGATAAGATCTATTATCTCGAATCGGTGGACAAGAGAAGCTACATATACACAAAAGAAAACTGCTACGAAACCAGATACCGGCTCTATGAAATGGAAGATATGCTGAATTCCGATTTCTTCAGATGTGCGAAAGCCCTGATCGTAAACATCAGGAAGATCAAATCCGTGCATTCCGAACTGAACGGAAGAATGAATGCGGAACTTCTGAACGGCGAGGTCATTGTGATAGCAAGAAGCTATGTCAAGGATCTTAAGAGAAAGCTGGGGTTGTGATATGAATAAGGTGAAATTGGTTTTTAATCAGACAATGATGGTTACATCGGCGGTTTTGTTCGGCCTGGGCATAGAGGCTCTGATCACCCATCTGGCAGGAGACGACAACTATTTCGAGTGGCAGTGGTACATACCGCTTTCCATAGTGCTGACAGGCTTTTTGAGCTCGTTGCCGTCAATACTTCTTGTCGATAACGAGAAGCTGACACGCAGGCAGCTGTATATAAGGCTGCTCCTGCATTTCCTGTGCGTATACGGTATAGTGGCCGGCTGCGCAACGGTCTTTGACTGGTATGACACGGCGCTCGGCTTCGGCGTCATATCCTTTATGTATGTCATCATTTACTTCTTCGTATGGTTTGCGTCATGGTGGCTGCTGAAATCGGATGAAAAGAAAATAAACGAAGCCCTTGATGAGATAAGAGATAAAGAATGATAAAAAAGTGCAACTCAGTTACCCAAAAATGCAAGTGGGTAGAGTTGCACTTTTCTTTTTTTGCCAAAATGATAATATGACGGCATCAGAAACAGAAAGGCGGCAAATATGAACGCGATAACGGTTAAAGGCTTAAAAAAGAATTACAAAGATATCCCCGCGGTAAAGGACATATCGTTCGAAGTACGTGAGGGCGAACTTTTCGCTTTCCTCGGAGAAAACGGGGCAGGCAAATCCACGACAATTAATATACTCAGCACTATCCTCGAAAAGAGCGGCGGCGAGGTGAAGATCTTCGATCACGAGCTCGGCAAAGACGATGATGCGATCAGAAACAGCATAGGCATAGTCTTTCAGAATTCCGTGCTCGATCCCGAGCTCACAGTAAAGGAAAACCTTTACACGAGAGGGGCTTACTACGGCTTAAGCAGATCAAAGATCGAAAAAAGGCTCCTGCCCTTTAAGGACAGATTCGAGCTGGACGAGATCATGGGCAGAAAGTACGGCGAGCTTTCGGGCGGACAGAGAAGAAGAGTGGATATCATCCGTGCGCTTATCAACAAGCCGCGCATCCTATTTCTTGACGAGCCCACGACAGGTCTTGATCCAAAATCCAGAAAGATAGTGTGGGACTATATCGATTTCCTGAGGAAAGAGAAGAATATGACGATCTTCCTCACCACCCACTATATGGAAGAGACAAAAGACGCGGACAGCGTTGTCATAATGGACAAGGGAAAGCTTCTGGTCCACGATACGCCCTCAAACCTTAAGAGCAGATATGCAAGCTCGAGGCTGATCTGGTACACGAAGGAGAGCGCGGATGCGGAAAGCATACTTAACGGTCGCGAGTTTGCATACGACTGCGACCACTATACGATAAAATACAGAGATTGCATTACGGACTTTCTGTATGAGCACAGGGATGTCATTAAAGACTATGAAGTCATAAAGGGAAGTATGGATGATGTGTTTCTTAACCTTACGGGAAGGGAGATGGAGGTAAAATGATCAAATTTTTCGGCTTAACAAAAAGAAATCTGCTTGTGTTTTTTAAGAACCGTCAGTCGGTTATCTTCTCGCTGATGACATCCATCATAGTTTTCTGCCTCTACCTTCTGTTCTTAAAAGGAACATATACCGACGCTCTGGACTCGGTCGTCGCATCAAATGAATTCCTTAAGACCATGGTAACATCAAATGACATCGACGCATATGCTAACCTCGTGATGCTGGTCGGCGTGCTCGGATCCGCAATGATAACCGTGCCGTTCTACTGCCTCACGACCGCGGTAAGAGACCGTGAGTTCAAGGTCGATTACGACATCGCCGCAACTCCGATAAAGAGATGGCAGATCGTGCTTTCCTACTTCGTTTCGGCGGCACTTTCATCGATCCTTATGACCGGCATCATACTTACAGCAGGCCTTCTCATACTGAAGCTCACAGGCGGCTTATGCATAACCGCAAAGAGCGTTGCGTCGGCATACGGCATTGTGGCACTGGGCTCCGTTTCGGGAACCGCGCTGTTTATGGTAGTGGTGCTTATGTTTAAGAATACCTCCGCTCTCGGCGCCTTCTTCGGCATCCTTTCCGCCGCAGCGGGCTTCGTGATCGGCGCATACATCCCCGTTTCGCAGTTCTCCGAAAGCATAAGGACGTTCTGCAACATCTTCCCGGCATCGCATATCACAACGCTTATCAGAAATGCTCTGCTCAACGATGTTCTCGCAAAGATGGACACACAGATCGGAGGATATGACAACGGGCTCTTCGTAGGGAGCATAAAAGAACTTTTCTCCTTTAAGGCGTTTATGTTCGGTAAAGACCTTGAGATCCGGCATATGCTGGTCTATGTATGCACGTGGCTTGCGGTAAGCCTGATCCTTATGATATTCGTTTACACAAAGACATATAAGAGAAGATGAGATATTACAACGGGCGCGGACTCTTGACCTCCGCGCCCGCTTGCGTTATAATCCGTCATCATGACGATAAAAGAATTCAAAAAACTGAACACAAACGATCACGTTATCATAGACGTACGGGATAATACAGCCTTTAATTACGGAAATATTCCGGGAAGCAGGAATATTCCCCTTTCAGAGATAAAGGATCACATAACTGAACTTGCCGGTAAGAAAGTCATCCTCTACTGCAAAAGAGGAGAGGCAAGCTCGATCGCCGCTGACGAACTCACTGCCGCGGGCATTGATGCCGTATCCCTTGAAGAAGGCTATATGGGCTGGCTTATGTCGGAGATAGGTGATGAGGACGGGGACGAAGAAGAACACCGCCCCACCTGTGCCGAGATCGAAGAGAGCATAAGAAAGAAGTTCCATAAGAGCATATTCTGCAAGTTCACAAAGGCCGTGAGGGAATACGAACTCGTAAAACCCGGAGACTCCATATGCGTATGCATATCGGGCGGCAAGGACAGCATGCTTATGGCAAAATGCTTCCAGGAACTCAAGCGTCACAATAAGTTCGAGTTCGAAGTGAAGTTTCTTATAATGGATCCGGGCTACAGTCCCGAGAACCGCAAGCTCATAGAGAAAAACGCCGAGAGGCTCGGCATACCTGCTGAGTACTACGAATCGGACATATTCGATTCCGTGTTCAATGTGGTCAAATCGCCCTGCTACCTCTGCGCTAGGATGAGAAGAGGACACCTCTACAGCAAGGCTCGTGAGATGGGCTGCAACAAGATCGCCCTCGGCCATCACTATGATGATGTTATCGAGACCATACTGATGGGCATGCTCTACGGCGCCCAGATCCAGACCATGATGCCGAAGCTACACTCGACCAATTTCGAAGGCATGGAGCTGATCCGCCCTCTCTATTATGTGCGGGAGGATGATATAAAGGCGTGGAGGGACTACAACAAGCTGCACTTCATCCAGTGCGCCTGCAAATTCACGGACACCTGTTCTTCCTGCGATTCCGACGGACAGTCTGAGTCAAGCCGTTTGGAAGTGAAGAAGCTGATCCGCGAGATGAAGAAGACAAATCAGTATGTGGAGAGCAACATATTCAACAGTGTGACAAATGTGAACTTGAGCACTGTCATAGCATATAAGCAGCACGGAATAATGCACAACTTCCTCGATGATTACGATGACATAAAAGACAGCGGGGAACAGGAAGGATAAGTTATGGGAAAAACGGGTTTGGTACTTGAAGGCGGAGCAATGCGCGGCATATACACGGCCGGCGTTCTCGATGTGTTTATGGAAAACGGCATAAACACGGATATGATGATGGGCGTATCGGCCGGAGCATGTTTCGGCTGCAATTACGTTTCGGGACAGATCGGAAGAACGATCAGATACAATATCAGATTTGCAAAGGATCCGAGATACTGTTCCTTCCGTTCGATGTTTAAGACCGGTGATATCTACGGCTACGAATTCTGCTACCACGAGCTGCCCGAGAAACTCGATCCCTTCGATTTCAAGGCGTTCAGGGAGAGCAGCCGTGAATTCTGGATCGTTGCCACATCACTCGAAACCGGAAAAGCCGTTTACAAAAGGCTTGAAAAGATGGACCGTGAGGATATGGAATGGGTAAGGGCTTCGGCTTCTATGCCAATGGTGTCAAATACCGTTATGATAGACAATAAGCCGTATCTTGACGGCGGCATTGCGGATTCGATACCGGTCGAGGCCGTAATGCACATGGGATATGAAAAGACCGTTGTTGTCCTCACAAGACCCGAGGGTTATCAAAAAAAGCCGGAAGCAATGTATCCTCTCGAAAAGATCAGATACAGAAAATATCCCGAATTCCTGAACACCCTCGCACATCGTCATGAGGAATACAACCGTGAGCTCGAGGCCGTGAAAAAGCTTGAAGCGGAAGGAAAGGCCTTTGTCATAAGACCCAGCGAACTCCCCGAAGCAGGCAGGATAGAACATGATCCCGAAAAACTGAATTCCACATATATGCTCGGCCGGAAGGATGCCGAGAAGGCGCTTGAAAGCTTAAGAGCATTCTTAAAGGATTGACGATATGGAAGATATGACTGTCAGAAAGGCCGTAACAAAGGACATACCGAGGATACTCGAACTCCTGGTCCAGGTGAATCACGTGCATGCTGTTGCGCGTCCTGATCTTTTTATTGACGGAAAACGGAAATACGAAGAGGCGGACCTGAAAAGAATACTTAAAGACCCCGACAGACCTGTCTTCGTATGCGTGAAGGACGGGCTTGTGATCGGCTACTGTATGACGGAACTCATAAGAGCGACCGGAAAGAGCGCAACACCGAGGATCGACCTTTACATCGACGATCTTTGCGTGGACGAAAACATAAGAAGATCGGGTGCGGGCACCGCTCTGTATAATTATACAAAAGACTTCGCGGCGCAGAACGGCTGTTATTCGATGACGCTTCATGTCTGGGACTGCAACCCCGAAGCGAAAAGGTTTTACGAGAAGGTCGGAATGAAACCCTACCTTACCGCAATGGAGACCATTATCGACGCGCGGAAACAGTGATCTTCCTTTTTTAACTTCTTTTTACTTTTTTGTGGAATTTTTGAAAGAGTTTTGTTATAATATACATAATAGTATATTTATGACTATCTATCTTGATTTGAATCAGATTATGGAAGGGCCGACTTGAGGGAAGAAGACGGAGAACATAATGGCTGGAAAAGTAATTTGTTTGAAAACAAAAAGATTATATATTATGCCTATGACGGCTGAAGAGCTCGATATTCAGGCAAGAGAAGAAAAGGATGAGGAAGCCAAAAAGGCTTTCGCCGAGATGCTCGAGAACTGTGACAACGAGCCGGAAGATTTCATATGGTATGTTCCGTGGAAGATCATACTCATCGAAAACGGAAAGGCAATAGGCGACGTATTTTTCAAAGGACCTCAGAACAAAGGAGCCGTTCAGATCGGCTTCAGCATACTTCAGGGACTTCAAAAGCAGGGCTATATGACCGAAGCTCTTGAGATCCTTGTAAAATGGGCATTCAGGCAGAAGGATGTCTATACGGTTATCGCGGAGACCGCTCCCGGTAACAAGGCATCTCAGAAGGTGCTCGAAAAAAACGGTTTTACAATGTATTCAAACGGGCAGGACGGACCGATATATAAGATAGTTAAGAAAAGGTTTTTCCTGACTCCTGTTTTGGCGTGCCTGTTTTTGATCACAGGCATTGTTTTGGGTTTTGTTGTTGACGGAGTTAACATTTTTGTAAGTATTGGGACGTGGACTGTTCTCGGATTGGTGCTCGGCATTGTGATCGATTTCGAAACCGAGAACAAAAGAAAGAGAATTTTAGGATAGATGAAGCATTTTAAAAGATTTATCTTTAAAACTGCGGGTCGCATAACCGGCGATGAACATCTTCGCACCGAAATCTCTCTGTATCCTTCTATCACGATGAATTTCCTGATGGCCCTGATCCAGTTGGCCTCAGCTATTACATACAACTCTTTGTGGTTTTATTCCCTCGCGGGATATTACTTTTTCCTTGTGCTCCTGAGATTCCTTGTATTGAACTGCGAGGTCTCCACCAAGGAAGCGAGAGATCTGATAGTCGAATTCAAAAGATACAGATTATGCGGCATACTGCTCATACCAATGAATGTATTTCTGGCGGTCATCGTCACTCTGATAGTGATAGATGACAGAGGCTTCTCCTACGGTATGGTCTATACCATAGGACTTGCGCTGATGACAACGATCTTTACCGGAGCTGCCATAACCAATGTGATAGTATACAGAAAATACAAGAGCCCCGTATTGTCGGCGGCAAAGGCCATCAGTCTGATAGCGGCGTTTGTATCTATGCTTTCACTTGAGACCGCCCTTTTCGCGGCATTCGGCAATGACGAGGGCGAGACCGTGAGAAGAGTTATCACATCCATATCGGGAGGCCTGGTGCTGCTCACGACGCTGACGATGTCGGTCTATATGATAAAGCACGCCGATATCGGCATAGCGGCTCTCGAAGAAGAAAACTGCAATATATAAAAGCCAAAGGAGATCATCATTCCTCTGGCTTTTTTCTTTAATGTATTCTTTTTACAAGCTTTCCGTTTTCGTCGGCAAAGCCCATTTTTCTTAAGTAATCTCTGTGGATCTCGTTGTCCCCGTCGTAATAGAGCGCCTTGTAACCCATTTCGCCGAGCTTCTCGTAAACGAAGCTTCCGAGCTTCAGGTCGCGGTAAAGCGGAGTGGAGTAGTCGGTGAGCAGAAGGAAGGTATCACCCTCGCTCTTTCCGAATGTCACGCCCGCCGCATTGTCATCCTGGAATGCAAGGAAGATCTTGTTGGCTTCGCTCAGCCTTTCTTTACTGTCCGGGAAATATTTCCTTATGTCCTCGCCGTATTTGTCAAGCATATGCAGAGCGACCGCATCGTCCGTCGAAACCTCGACCAGAGTGAAGGCCTTTTCCCTGTTTATGAGTTTCACAAGGAACCATATATTGATGCATACAAGAGCCGCATTCATCACCGCGGTGGGGTAGGAGCGGATCACCAGCGCATATACGCAGAAGATCAGCGAGCCGAGTGTGTTTATGATCCTGAGCTTTATTACGGAACTCATAAGGAGCGAGACCACGACCAGCAGCGAACCCGCATATCCGATGAGTTCCCATATCATTTCTTTTGTCATTGTTCTGTACCTCTACCTATTATATTATATCTTTGATCATTGCCGTGATATTTTATCACAGATGCGGTTTTGCGTAAAGATGACTGTTTCACCCGGGACTTAACTTATCCCTTCCTTTTAATAAGCCTTACTGATAACACTTATCTGGTTTGCTACTGTACAAATATACCGCATTAAACCGCTAACACAACGCAAAGACGCATAAATAAAGGATTTTTTTAAAAAAAATTTAATTTTTCCATTTACAAATTTGTCACATTAAATTATAATAGTGCAACCTGAAATATTATATTACATATCTCAATTGGGATAAAAAAATTGGAGGGATGTGTGTATAAATCTCTATTTCAGAAAAATACGGGCCATATTCTTATGGCTTAAAACAGGAGGAAATTTGACATGAAGAAAGTTTCAAAGAGAATCTTCTGTGCCGTTCTCACGGTTGCTATGGTAGCATCCCTGGGCGCTTGCGGCAAGAAGACGACCAAGGTCACCGGTTCTACCGAAAAGGCCCCTGAATACAGCGCATCCGGATTTGACGGCGTGCTTGTAAGCGAACTTAAGGGACTTGACCATGAAGCAGCTTCCAAGAAGATCTACAATTCGATCCTTGGTGAGTACCAGAAGTATTATCAGCAGGCACTTGAAGCTGAAGATCTTTCCGCAAGATATGCTCTTATGGCTGTTGCCGAAGCAAAGCTTATGGAATCCGCAGTAATGCTTCCCACCACCACCAGAGGCGGTAACTATGCCGTAACAAGAGTTGTTCCCCGTACAGGCGACTATGTTCTCTGGGGCAACGATTCCGACAGAGTTCATTCCGTTGTAGTTTGCAACGAGATCCTTACCGCTGAAGACAGAGCAGCCGTTAAGTCTCTCTGGTTCGAGTACAGAGGAACAGGCAAGTACACCGAGAAGGCTAAGGCTTATCTCCAGAAGAAGGGCTATACTTTCAAGGATACTTATACAACAGGTTATTCATCCGATCCTCAGATCTGGGATGCTCTCGCAACTTCCAGAGCAGCAGACTCCGAAGCTATCGTAAATACCTTTGACGGTCTTTATGAATATGACAACGAGAACGAGCTTAAGCCCGCTCTTGCAGAGAGCTACACCGTATCTTCCGACGGACTCAAGTACACCTTCAAAATCCGTAAGGGTGCTAAGTGGGTTGATTCCCAGGGCCGTGAGATCGGTGAAGTTACAGCAGACGACTTCGTAGCAGCTATGCAGCACATGATGGATGCAGGCGGCGGTCTTGAGTACCTCGTAGAAGGCATCATCGAAGGCGCTACCGATTACGTTGAAGGAACAACAACAGATTTCGGTAAGGTTGGTGTAAAGGCTGTTGACAAGTATACTCTTGAGTATACACTTGAAGCTCCTTGCGCATACTTCATGACAATGCTTGGTTACAACATCTTCGCTCCCATGAACAGAGATTACTATGTATCCCAGGGAGGAAAGTTCGGCACAGATTATGATGCAGGCGCTGCAGATTACAAGTATGGTCAGACAAAGGACAACATCGCATATTGCGGTCCTTACCTTGTAACAAACGCTACAGCTGAGAACACTATCGTATTCACAGCTAACACCAGCTATTGGAACGCTAAGAACGTAAACCTTAAGACAGTTACATGGCTTTACAACGACGGTTCCGATGCAACAAAGGCATACAAAGACACAATGAGCGGCGTTCTTGACGGCTGCGGTCTCAACAGCGAAGCTCTTAAGCTTGCAAAGAACGACGGTACATTCGAGAAGAACGCATATGTATCCGATACTGATGCTACCAGCTACATGGCATTCTTCAACCTCAACAGAGCTCAGTTCGTAAACGTCAACGATGATTCCGCTGTTGTATCTCCCAAGAAGGAAGAAGAGCAGAAGAGAACTCAGCAGGCTATGCTTAACAACCACTTCAGAGCAGCACTTTCGATGTCACTTGACCGTGCATCCTACAATGCTCAGTCTGTAGGTGAGGAACTTAAGCTTAACTCCTTAAGAAACTCTTACACACCTTACAACTTCGTATCTCTTCCCAACGATGTTGAGATCGGTATCAACGGTACCACAAAGAAGTTCAAGGCAGGCACATTCTACGGTGAGATCATGCAGGCACAGATCGATGCTGACGGCTTCGCTATCCAGGTTTACAATCCTCAGGCAGACGGCGGCAACGGTTCAGGTGACGGCTATGACGGATGGTTCAACGCAGCAAACGCTGTAGCAGAACTTGAGAAGGCTATCGCTCAGCTCGCTAACCAGGGCATCGAGATCAGCGCTTCCAAGCCTATCTACGTTGACTATCCTTGCTACATGTCCAGCACAACAAGAGCTGCTATGGCTAACGTAGTTAAGCAGTCCATCGAAGCAGCACTTCAGGGCAAGGTAATCGTTAACATCATCGATACTCAGACAGTTGCTAACTGGTACTATGCAGGTTACTACACAGACTACGGTTATGAAGCTAACTACGATGTTTACGATGTATCCGGTTGGGGCCCTGACTACGGTGATCCTCAGACATACCTTGACACATTCCTTCCTGATTTCGCAGGATACATGGTTAAGTGCATCGGTATCTTCTAAAATCATCTGAGTTTTAACAAAATACAATTTCGCACAAGGGGATGGGATTCATCGCCTGTCCCCTTGTGTATTTTTATGAGTGGACGATCATGACAAAATATCTGTTAAATAGAATTTTACGCGGAATTATTTCCATAATTGTGGTTATCGGTATCGTAATGCTTCTTGTATACAACCTTATGGACCGTAACCAGATCTTCTCAGGGGATTCCGTTTATTCGCACAAATCCAATAACCAGAAGACAACGTACAAATACCAGAAATGGGAAGAGTATGGCTATTTGGATTATGTTCCTTATACCGACTGGCTGTCACAGCTTGTTGATGAGGGAACCATCGATTTTGAAACACGTGAAAGTGTTGCCGCTTTCGGAAGAAAACCCGAAAACGACAGCAAAGAAGTGGCTGAGTACGTGGCTAAATTCACGGATTACTACGAAAGTCAGGGCTATACCGTTGTAAGAATGAATGCTGTAACACAGGGTAAGAACAAGATTCAGACCGGTGGACAACAGCAGCTTTTTGCGTACAGGGACGTTCCCATCGCAAAGCGTATGCTTTCTTACTTCGGCTCGCTGTTTGTAATAGATAATATTCATTTTGTAAAAGAAGACATCGGTAAAAGAGGTCTGCAGTTCACCCTGCACGATCCCGTTTACGGAGGAAAATTCGCTCCCGCCATTATGGCAAACGGAACAAAGCACAAATATCTTCTTTATGTTGACTCGAAGTTTCCTTTTGTTCATCAGAACCTCTTCACGATCAACCTCGGAAAATCCTATTCCGTAAACCAGGGTATTGATGCGTTCACTACAATGACGCAGTCTCAGGGTTCCTTTGTCAAGAAGAACATAACCTATCCTTCGGGCGTGGTTGAATACAGTGCGGATGATCTTCATTCCGCAACCTATACCGCAGGTTCGCTCGAAGTAAGCAAGACGATGTATTCCACATCTTACTTCGTAGATGATTACACAAACGTAAACACATACAAGAACAATATGTCCAAGATGGGATTCTCCTTCGTTATCGGTATCATCTCGTCCTTCATAGCGTTCTTCGTGGGTATTCCTCTCGGAATCCTTATGGCACGTAAGAAAGACCAGTTCTGGGATAAGCTCGGAACCGTATATATCATCTTCGTTATCGCCGTTCCTTCACTTGCCCTCATCTTCATGGTAAAGGGTCTCGGCGGAAGCATCGGACTTCCCACTACCTTCCTTATGGATCAGGGATCCGTTGCGATGTACATCCTTCCCATCGTAGCCCTTTCACTTGCGGCTATCGGTATGAGAATGAAGTGGATGAGACGATTCATGATCGATCAGGTAAACTCGGATTATGTTAAGTTCGCAAGATCCGGCGGTCTTACCGAGAGAGAGATCTTCTCGAAGCATATTATGAAGAATGCCATCATTCCTATCGTACACGGTATCCCCGGCGCGATCCTCGGAGCAATGACCGGTGCATTCTATACCGAAAAAGTTTTCGTAGTTCCCGGCATGGGTAACCTTATGATCAAGGCCATCGGCGTTTATGACAACGGAGTTATCGTAGGTGTCGCTTTGTTCTATGCGGTCATCTCCGTGCTTTCAATGATCCTCGGCGACGTTCTCATGGCCGTTGTGGATCCCAGAATCTCTTTCTCGACAAAGGCTAGGTAATAAATATGAAAAAGAATACAGAATACAATTTGGCTAATACCGGTCTTTCCAACGAAGAGCTCTTCAAAATGGTTGACCACAACGATCTGGAGTCGGAGAAGATCACCGCTCCCCGCTACTCCTACTGGCGCTCTGTTTTCAGAGTGTTCTTTAACAAGAGGATCAATATTTTCATCCTTTCGCTCCTCGGTCTTGTTGTTCTGATGGCGTATGTTTATCCTGCAATCTTCGGATTTGACCAGTATGCGAACGTACTTGATCCCACAACAAAGCACCTTACGCCTTCGGCGGCATTTGAAAGATTCGGCTTCTCGTTACACTGGCTCTTCGGCGCCGGCAAATCCGGTGAGCCCACCTTCGATGCTATCTGGTTCGGTTCAAGACTTTCCATTTCGCTCGCTCTTGTCTGCGCTGCGATCAATATGACCATCGGCGTGGTTGTCGGTGCGATCTGGGGCTTCTCCAAGAGAGTGGATGCCGTAATGAACGAAGTTATGAACATCGTCGGCAACATTCCCGGGACCCTTTTCCTTGCGGTTATGGTTATGATCCTGAAGGCAAGCTTCTGGACACTCGTATTCGCGCTCACCGTTACGGACTGGATTTTCGTGGCATATGCCATCCGTACACAGGTTGTCATCATCCGTGACAGAGAGTATAACCTTGCATCCAAGTGCCTCGGCACTTCGACACTTAAGATCACAATGAAGAATATCCTTCCTTTTATGACATCCTTCATTGTTACAATGCTCGCTTCCGAGATACCTTCCTACATCAACGCGGAAATCTTCATTTCCATCATCGGTCTCGGACTTAAGGATGTTACACTCGGCCGTCTGCTTTATGAAGCTGAAAACTCAATGATGGTCAGAGGATGGGGCTGGGAATTCTGGTCACCCGTATTTGTTGCGGCCATAATTTCAGTCGTTCTCTATGTAGCAGGTCAGAACCTGGGCGATGCATCGGATCCCAGAACACATATGTAAAAGAGGCAGGATATGGCAGATAAGAAAACATTATTATCAATTGAAGATCTTGACGTTAAGTTCAAGGTACGTGGTAGGATCCTCACTGCTATCCGCGGCATCTCTCTCGATATAAAAGAGGGTGAGTCCATTGCCATTGTGGGAGAATCCGGATCCGGTAAATCGGTTTTCACAAAGACCTTTGCGGGCATGCTTGACAGCAATGGTTTCATTGACAACGGAAAGATCATATTCAACGATGACGAACTTGCGGATACCAGAGTTAAGCTTGATGCTTCCGCAAAGAAGACCATCGCGAATCTCATAAAGAAACTCGATAAGATTTCAAAACTCGAGCTCGGCGGCGCTACGGCAAAGCAGATCAGGATCATCGAAAAGAAGAAGAGAGATGCTCTTGCAGGCGATTCCACCGATATCGAGCGACTTAATACGGAACTTAAGGCTTTATATGACGAAAGAGTTGATCTCGAGAACGAGAAACAGATCCTCGACCGAAAAAAGGACAAGGACACGATCGCCGAGATCACAGCAAGAATAAACGAAATCGTCGCAAAGGAAAAGGAGAAGACCGCTCTTGTAAAGAAGTACAACAAGAGGATCAACGAACTTCTTTCCAAGAAACTTCCCGAAGAGAAGGAATTCGATGACAAGCTTGAAGCATTAAAGGCACAATACAAGGAAGAGATCGCCGGCGAGATCGACGAGAAGACCAGAAAGAGAAACGAGATCCTTGCGAAGGAGGTATATCTTTCAGTCGGAAGATATGACTACTTTAAGAGGATGTCCCTTATCTCCGGTCTTATGAAGGTCATAACCGAGGCTATGTCCGAAGGCAGCGACATCAACAACGAAGATGTGCGTAATGCCGTATTCGACAAGGTTGCATTCCGCGTTCGTTACATCGACGAGACTGCAGACGAGCTTCACGGCATATGCATACTGAACCTTGCAAGCATCAAGTATTACAAAGACTGGTGTCAGATCAGAGGTAGAAAGATCGCTACGGTATTCCAGGATCCCATGACCTCCCTGAACCCCATCATCACTATCGGCAAGCAGATCACATCCATCATTATGAAGCATCAGGCAGTGAGCGAAGCGGAAGCAAGACTCAAGGCCATCGAGCTTATGAAGAAGGTTGGTATCCCCAATGCCGAGAACCGTTTTGACGATTATCCGTTCCAGTATTCCGGCGGTATGAGACAGAGAATTGTTATTGCGATAGCTCTTTCCTGCCAGCCCAAGATCCTCATCTGCGACGAGCCTACAACTGCGCTTGACGTTACTATTCAGGCTCAGATACTTAAGCTCATCAAGGATCTTCAGAAGGAATTCGGTTATACCATAGTATTCATCACACACGACCTCGGCGTCGTTGCAAACGTTGCCGACAGAGTTGCCGTGCTTTATGCGGGCCAGATCGTTGAGCTCGGTAAGGTAGAAGAGGTATTCTACGATCCCCGTCATCCTTACACCTGGGCACTCCTTTCTTCTTTGCCCCAGCTTGCACAGAAGAATACAAAGCTTTATTCGATCACAGGTACTCCGCCTTCACTTTACAATAAGATCATCGGCGATGCATTTGCACCCAGAAACCCTTATTGCATGAAGATAGACACCATCCTCGAGCCGCCTCTTTTCAAGGTTACGGATACACACTATGCGAAGACCTGGCTGCTTGAAGAAAATGCTCCCGAGGTTAAGAAACCCGAGATCATCGAGAACATACACGAAAAGCTTATGAAAGCGTTCAATATTTAGAGAGGGGAACTTGTATGGCAAAGAATGAAAAAGAGATACGTGTTGAACATTTGCCTGAACACGGTCCCAAAGATGAAAACGGCAGAGAGATACTGCTGTCACTTAAAAATGTGGATATCACCTTCGGAAAGGGCGACAAGGCGGTAAAGGCCGTTACGGATGCTTCCTTCGACATTTACAAGGGCGAGACCTTCTCCCTCGTAGGTGAGTCCGGATCCGGTAAGACAACCGTCGGCCGTGCCGTTATCAGAGTTAACCCTCTTGCAGGCGGCGAGATCGACTATAAGGGTGTCAGGATCTCAGGAAAGATCCCGCGTTCCCTTGACCGCGAGGTCATCAGAAATATCCAGATGGTATTCCAGGATCCCGCAGCTTCCCTTAACGAGAGAGCTACGGTAGATTACATCGTTTCCGAAGGACTTTACAACTTCCACCTTTTCGAAAACGAAGCAGACAGAGTGCATAAGGTTGAAAAGATGATCGAAGAAGTTGGTCTTCTTCCCGAGCATCTTACCCGTTACCCTCACGAGTTCTCCGGCGGACAGAGACAGAGGATCGGTCTTGCGAGAGCAATGGTAATGGAACCCGAACTCGTAGTTGCGGACGAGCCCATTTCGGCTCTTGACGTTTCCATACGTGCTCAGGTTCTGAACCTCTTAAAGAAATTCCAGCGTGAGAAGGACATTACATACCTTTTCATCGCTCACGACCTGTCGATCGTTCGTTTCATTTCGGACAGGATCGGCGTTATATATAAGGGCAGGATCGTGGAGATCGCAGATGCGGACGAGTTGTTCAACTTCCCTATGCATCCTTACACCCATTCCCTTATCTCCGCAATCCCGATCCCGGATCCGGAGCTTGAGAAGAACAAGATCCTTTATATCTATGATCCTTCGATGCACGATTATTCCGTAGACAAGCCCGAGCTTGTGGACATAGGACACAACCATCTTGTATACGGTAATAAGAAGGAGATCGAGGAGTACAAGGCACTTCGTGAGAAGAACGAGCCTATCAAGACCGTAAGGATCGCCAACGTGAACGACAATTCCGGACAGAGACCCGAAGATGTTGAGATCATCAAGGAAGCTGACATCACACTTCCTCCTCTTCACGATTCGGGAAGCGGATTATATACGTTCCTTTCATTCTTCTTAATGATAATCGGATTTATCGTATCCGTTATCTTCAAGAAGCACAATTACATCAAGAATTACAAGGCATGCAGAAAAGGCGCATTTGTGGGACTTTGGACCAGAGTTGCTATAGTGGGGCTCTTCCTCATAATGCTTCTCATTTCACTTATTTGATCCCATGTGCGGTAGCCAAAGGCGGAAAGGTGAAAGCTTTTGAGCAGAACAGTCAGAGAAAAAAAGGTCTATTTAAGACCCGTAAAGAAAATTGAACTCAGTGAAAGCCATGTAAAACTACGTACATTTGCTGTGGTTGCGATGATAGTCATCGCAGCCACTGCTTTTGGTTTTGGGATACATTCCCTCGTAGAGGGAGACAAAGGCTGGATAAACGTTGAATGTATAATGACGGAGCCCAACTGCTCCGGGGATTTCAACTTCTCCTATCATACAAACGGCAGGCAGACGACCACCGCTGTCGAAGCGCAATACAGTAAGGCCTGCGTGGATGCATATGCGATGTTTTCGGCCAAAGAGAGATCTGCGGATTTTAACAATCTCTGGAAGATCAACAACGAGCCGAACACGGTCATAGAACTTCCGACGCCGCTTTATGAAGCGCTTGTGACTATGAGTGACAAAGGCAAGCTGGCATATCTCTATCTCGGCCCCATATATGAGGAATACGAGGCACTGTGCCTTGCGGATAGCGAAACGGACGCACTCGAATTCGATCCCGCGAGAAATCCCGACGAGAAGGAATACATAGACCGTATCCTGGGCTTTATCAATTCCGGAAGCGATATCGAGCTTGCGTTCATAGGATATCAAAAGGTTATGCTCATTGTTTCCGAGGAATACGAGGCCTTTGCAAAGGAATACGGAAAGTTCACTTATATCGATTTCGGTTGGATGAAGAACGCTTTTGTGATAGACTATATAGCGGAGCAGATGATAAACGCGGGTTATACCGACGGCTGCATTTCCTCATTTGACGGCTTTTCGCGCTGCCTTGACGACGGAAACACGCAGTATTCCTATAACGTTTATTCGCTCGGCGAAAAAGGCCCCGAGATATACAAGGTGATCAATTACAAGGGAAGAGAAAATATCGTATCATACAGGACCTTCGAATTGTACGATCTCGATCAGATACATTACCGCACATATGCCGACGGAACGCGCGTTCATCCCTATATTTCTCCGGAGACCGGCCTTCCCGCGGCGACGCTTGATATGAACTGCCTGCATACGAAACAGATGAGCTGCTCCGAACTGATGCTCGAAACAATGGAATACTTTATACTCGGAAAGCCTTACAAGGGCCTGGCGGACAAGGACATCACAGGTTATAAGAAATAAAACACGGCCCGCGGGCTGTGACATATAAAGGGAGGTGTCGTCATGTCGAAGACATGACATATCATACACCGACCGATAGGGCAGGATTGCGAAGCAATCGTGCCAATACATATTATACAAGGAGAATTATGTATATGGAAATGGATTACAATTGGTTATCGGATCCCACCGTATTCAGCGTTAACAGGGTAGAAGCCCATTCAAGCCATGACTTCAGCGGCTCTTTCAAAAGCCTGAACGGCAGCTGGAAGATGCATTATGCAAAGAATCTTTCCATGGCTCCCACAGAGTTCTGGAGGGAGGATTTCGATCTCACCGGTTTTGATGATGTCACCGTTCCTCTGTCGATTCAGATGCAGGGATACGGCAGCCCCGCATATAACAACTTTATGTACCCCTGGGACGGCCACGAGAACATCAAAAACGGCGAAGTGCCGAAGATGTTCAATCCTACAGCAAGCTATGTGAAGGAATTCGTCATTGACGAAGATATGAAGGGACAGCGCATATTCATAAGCTTCTGCGGCGCGGAGAGCGGCATGGCTCTGTGGCTCAACGGCAAATTCATCGGTTATTCCGAGGACAGCTTCACACCTCACGACTTCGAACTGACCGATGTGATAAAGGCTGACGGAGTGAACCGTCTTGCGGTTCAGGTCTACCGTTTCACATCATCCAGCTGGCTTGAGGATCAGGATTTCTTCAGGTTTTCCGGCCTCTTCAGGGATGTTGTGCTTTATTCAACGCCCAAGCTCCATGTTTTCGATATGTTCGCAAAGGGCAGACTTGAAAAGGACAATGTTACGGGCACACTCGACCTCGAATTCACGGTCGAAGCGGCAGATAACAAAAAGGCAAATGCCGAGATCATACTCAGCAGCTTTGAGGACGAGATCTTAAGAGAAAAGATC
>JAEEGL016095080.1_pt1 | contig 37655 bp, 37 predicted proteins | sample 9134231 | NCBI WGS metagenome assembly JAEEGL01 (sample SAMN16246548, study PRJNA631951) | gut metagenome | biome: gut microbiome; feature: rumen; material: fiber-attached | host: Bos | place: Iran: Karaj | collected 2018-10 | reverse complement strand
TGATGGTTCTAAATCCTCGCTTATAATAATACGATCATAAGTTTTATCTTTTTGTATCTCTTTTAATATTGCATTAAAGTAATATACATTTTTATAAGATAATATTTCCTTATATTCTTTCTGATACCTTTTGATGATTGCATCAGAAATGCTCTCACTACTAACTGCAAATAAAACTTTCATTTGTTAACCCCTCCAACCATTTACTACTATGGCAAAAATTAGTGGTAATACTTGACATATAGCTAATATTGTTACGAAAGTGATAATTAGGTAGAATCCTCTATCTCTAATATCTAACTTTCTGATACCAATTACGTATTGGTAAATAGAACCAATAGCAATACCGATAAAGCAAAATGGAATACTATATATTCTAACCATGTTAAGAATATACGCTACAAGTCCATATGCTGTTGATCCATATTTATCTATATATTCTGCAAGCTCACCTCTAGCTGATTCTTTCATTTGAAGCAATTCTGTTGCTTGGTCAGAATCAAGTATTTTTTGTCCTGCAACTTGTGATGATGTTGCAAAACATCTAGAAAATACTGATACAATAGATAAAATTAAAAATGCCATTGTCAAGATAACTACTACTTTTTTTAGCATATCTATTTCAAACCTCCTTTAGGTTTAATTAACCTACATTATTATACATATATTATCATACTATATTATAAATCAAATATCAACCGAAAATCTTAAAAAAATCAATATTTTTTTATAATTTTTCATATAGATAATTCATCCATTTGTATACCTTTGCGTACCAATTTTTATCACTTGCATATTTTCTATTTATTGATTGTAAATCTGTTCCTGAATAGAAACTACCCGTTGCTATATTACCATCATAAATCACTGTTCCTTTTGGATTAATATAGTATTTTTTAAATACTCTGGCTAAAAGGTCAATTCCTTCAGAATAATCTTTAAATGAATATGCTCCATTATATGGGTCTGAATCATATGCTCCATATCCAAATAGATTCTTCTTATTTTTTGCAATTGTTGAGGTTCCCCATGCACTTTCGTGAACTCCAACAGCTGCTAGAAATACACCATTTATGTGATATTGTTGTTCTGCATAATAAAAATATTTTGCATTGTTTTTAAATACATCATTTGTATCATTTGGATCATCACCAAGTATTTTTTCAAATTGTTCTAATGTAAGATTACTTGGTTCATTTAAGTCCATTTTGATATTTAGATTTTTCATAAGCTCTGCTTTAGATAAAGAATCGTCATATCCATTTGGATTATTTGGATCAATTTTAGTAACAGAATTACTTTGAATGTATCCTTGTCCTTCAACCGAATAAATATATAGCCATTCACCATCTTCTGAAATATCTATTACTCTAACTTCTTGGTTTCTCTTCAAAGTGCAAACTTTATCAGTTTTTTCTAATGGACTACTCCAAACTGTAAGAAGATTTGATGTGACAAATAGAGTATCATTTTTTGATACTCTGTTACTATATCTTCCTTCTCCAACTCCAATTTCAACAATCTTATCAACAGATGCTCTTGTCATATTATTTTGAAGAATTTCTTCTTTATATAATTCTTCGCCTTTATATTTTTTAATAGCTACTACTTTTTGTCTTCCATCTGTACCCTCTTGTACTACTTGGATTGCTCCAGTTGGAAGATCACTATTGTTTCTATAAAGTGTAGTATATTCAAGATCTATCTCGTCATATGTTAATTCATAAATAACATCATTTGAATCTGCTAAATTATTTTCAATTATTTCTCCAAGATTAATTGGATTTTCATTTTCATATGGAATGAATACATCTTGAGCATAAGCATTAGATAAAAAAAAGAAAGATGCCATCATAAAAAGTAACGTTGTCAAGCATGCTTTTTTTGTTTTAATTATCCACTTACTTTTTTTGCTCTTTCCCATTCCCTATACTCCTATATTTATACAATAATTTTATATATAATTACTTTTTTTGTCAAATTAAAATCTACTAATTATTATAGAAAAACTATTGTTTTTTATCATGATTTTAAATAAAATAATTTTATAAAAATACCTAAGGAGAAAAGATGAAAAAAGTTATATTATTTTTCACTTTAATCGTATTAATGCTTATCATCATTTTTGTCTCTTATAACTATTTATTATTAGATTATAAAAGAAATGTTGAAGCTAATAAAATCGCATTAGATTTAGAAAAATACGAAAAAAGTCCTTTTTTAATTGAAAAAGAAGCTATATTTAATAGTGCTAGTGCCAGAAACAACACTGATAATAAGAAATTTGATGAAAACAACTGGCTCTTTACACTTCTTCAGTATACTGATATAGCAATTTATATAAAACCGGTTGGAGAAAAATTAAACGAATCTAATACAATTAAATCTTTATATATAGATAATATAAAGATAAATAGCAGCGACAAATTAATAAGCACTAATCTTTATTATCTAGATGCCCAAAATTTCGGAACAGATTCATATAAAGATTCAGATTTAATAGAAGAAAAACTAGAATTTACAGTTTTAAACGACAAAAATAAAAATAACATTATAAAGACAAATACACCTGTATTCTTCTCCGATTCATCAAATCCTATCACTTTAAAAGTAGTAAATACGATAGATAATAATTTTAAATTATCAACAAATGAGTTTTATTCTTTCAATTCAAAAATACTTGACAAATATATAGATCAAAACGAATTTGATATAAAAGATATTGATTATGAAATATCTTTTGATATTAATATCACAAGCAATGATAATGTAAATTATTCATATCCTGTACATATAACAAATAATTATTCATCTTTAAATTTTGATAAAGGATATAACTTAGAAGTATTAAATAATTTTACATTAAATAAATTTATAGAAAAATAAAAGAAGGCTTCATAAAGCCTTCTTTTTTATCTATCTATTCTTTTTTATCTTCTGATTTTGTTGCTACCGAATCCTTTTTAAATTTAGCGAAAAATGCTTTGATTTTTGAAATCCATTGGTCCATAAATCCTTTAAAGCTTGCATCTACTGGTGCCATTTCATTATTGTTTAATGTAACTTTTGGTGGTTTTTCTTCATATTGAACATCAGTATAATCTTTAATATCTTCATTTTCTTGTGCAAGTTGACTATAATATTGTACTTGTTTTGGTTTTGAAAAATCTTCTTTTTCTAGATCTTCTTCATCAGTTATAACTTTTGCTTGGTTATTGTCAAATAATTTATCTACAGCAAATTTTTCTCTCATTTGCTCTTCTAATTTTTCTTGATTTCTAACCATTAAATCATATAGTTCTTGACGTCTCTCTTCATTTTCACACCAATACTTTAGATGTAGAAGTGCAACTATTTCTAGCGCATATTTTTCTAATCCTTGTTTTTGAAGTGGTATATATGGATCTATATGAACTTTGTATGTTGGATCTTTCATTGCGTCAAAAAATCCTCTTAGTTTATCTGGAACCTTGTTAGCATATTTTTCATCCATATGTTTAATAATATAGTCTACTTCGCTATAAGCTCTAAGGTCAGCTCTGGTAATTACAACACTCATTTTAAATTGAACTCCTTTATCTTTCGTATAATATTATTTTTCTATATTATCTTTGTTTTGTTCTTGTCCTAATTCTGTCTTTCCATTTTCTATTACATCATTAACAATCTCAGAAGTAGATCTTGAATCTTTTTCTAATGCTTTTTGTTGTGTTTCAATCTTCTTTCCTGATTCTAATGTTTCATTTATATTAGCTGATTCAGCATTTTCTAAAGAAGCTTTTAGCATAGCATCTTGAGCAGGTTTGTTAACCTCAACAGTATATTTAGCAATTAAAACTAATTTTTCATTAACGCTCTCTAATTTCTCTTCATCTAACCAACCAACAAATGTATATGTTTCAGTTGCTGTTGGAGCTTTTGTAGGTGGTTCTCCTTGATATTTACAAGATGCACCTGCTAAAACTATTTGTTTATCCAATACTGTTACTCTATCATCATCTAAAAAAATAACTTCAAATGTTTCTTCTGCCATGATTATCTCCTTTTTCTTTAGTTAAAATAATATTATTATACATAATTATTATAAGTATAATAAAAACTAATTTCAACCTTTTTAATACAAATTTAACCATAATGTAAAAAAAAGAGAGACCTTTGGTCTCTCTTAATATGAATTCATATAATTATTTATATAAAATCCTATTTTTTATTTACAACTTCTTTTAAAGCTTTACCAGCTTTGAATACTGGAGCTTTAGATGCTGGTATTTTGATTTCTTCTTTAGTTTGTGGGTTTCTTCCTTTTCTAGCTGCTCTTTTTCTAACTTCAAAAGAACCAAATCCAACTAATTGAACTTTGTCTCCTTTTTTTAGAGCATCTGTTACAACGCTAACGAATGCGTTTACAGCTTCCTCTGCAGATTTTTTTGTGTCTCCTGTTTTAGCAGCTATTGCTGCGATTAATTCAGCTTTGTTCATTTTTAAATTCCTCCTTAATAGATTAAAAAATGTTTTTTTGTAGAATCTCTTTTTGTTCTACATTATCATTATTCGCCCTATTACTTTAAAATCCTTCTTTTTTTTCTTAAGTTTTTTTATTTTTTTATTGATTTTGTCAAGAGGTGTGGCATGTTTTCTTACTCTCCGTTGGCGTTTCCGTCTTTTCCTCTTGTACCAACTTTTTTAAAAATTTTTCATTTTTTCTTCTTTTTTATTTCATGAATTATAATTTTTTGGTATAATTCATTATAATATGTAAAAACCATTAAATAAATTTGACAAAAAGGCCGATTTTTTAACGAAAACTCTTGATTTTTTTGCGATTTTGAGCGATAATAGTATTGAATGGGATATTATTAAAAGGAGTATATATATGAAATTAATTGACAAGTTTTTAAAGTTATTAAAAACCGATAGAAACACTTTCGCAACTTACGTTCTAACGCTTCTAGCATTCTATTTATGTATTGACAGAGTTGTTGAAGTTATCATGATCGGCTTAACTGGAATGGGTGTAGCTTATTGGGGACCAATTAAATATACATTAGCAATGGCAGTTCCTATATTTGCCTTCTATTTCTCATTCGCATCTAAGTTTGTTACTGAGGATAATGTTAAATTGTCATTCTTATACATATATACTGTTGCTCTTTATATAATGTTCACATCAATGATTATCCAATGGGTAAATAGATTAGGATGGTTTATCCTATTTTCAGTTCCTAATTATGCATATATAATTACGAACTTTATGGATTTAATTAAGCCAGCATTTTCATGCTTCGCTTGGTACCTACCTATCATATCATTCTACCCACTATTTAAATGGTGTTATACAAAGGTACAAGACACAAAAGATTTAAGAGATTCAGTATTCGATTACAATGGTATTGATCTTTCAGGGCCTAACCCAAATCTTGGTCCATACACTTGTGAAATGTTCCTATGTAAAGATAAAGAGTCTGGTAAGATTATCAAGACTCCAGAATCAAGAAGATTTGAAGCAACACTTATTGTTGGTGTATCTGGTTCAGGTAAAACATCTATGATGTTCGAACCAATGATAGCAAGAGATATTGAAAAGAAATACTTCTTTAGAGAAACATCTAAAGAAATGGGATATGCTGCACTTAAAACTGGTATCGCATCACTAAATGTTCCATATGATAATGAATATTTAAATGCAAACTTTAACTTAAATATGTTAGTTCCAGTATCAAATAGAGATAAAATCTTTAAAGCATATTTCAATAAATTACTATACTATTCAGATAGCTCAAAGAACATTTACAAAAACTTAGGTATTACATATGTTGCTCCAGATTATGAGTCAGTAGCTCATATGAAAGATGTAGCAGAAAACTTTGGTATGAAATATAACATCGTAGATCCAAACGATAATACATCAGTTGGTTTAAATCCATTTATCTACGATGATCCAGTAAAAACTTCAATAGCAATTTCTTCTGTATTAAGAAGAATGTATGCTGCTGAAAGAGAAAATGAAGGTACACTTACAATTGATGATACAGCAACAAATAATATTGTTACTCAAGCAATTGAGAACCTAACATTATTATTAAAAGAAATGTATCCAAGACTAAACAATGGTAACCTTCCAAACTTAGCAGACTTACTAATGCTTCTAAATGACTTTGATAAGATTGAAGAATTAGCTGAAGAAATGAATAAAGTTCCAGAATTAGTTGAGAAATATCCAATTCAATTAAGTTACTTTAAGAAAAACTTCTATAGAAGTGTAAGTCAAAACAAACGTGATGACATGGAGAAATTCTTACAAGCATCTACATCTCAACTAGAAAACTTATTAAGATATCCTGGAGTTGCAAATATTATCTGTAACAGAACAAACAACCTAAACTTTGATAGAGCATTAGAACATGGCGAAATCACATTTGTATGTACAAGACGTGGTGATTTAGGAGCTGCTGTACAAAGAGCATTTGGTATATTCTTCTTACTATTAATGCAACAATCTGTACTATCAAGACCAGGTGTTGAGAAATCAAGAATTCCTCACTTCTTATATATTGATGAATTCCCACCTTTCATCTGTTCAGCAACAGCAGATATATTTACACTTTATAGAAAATATAGAGTTGGTACAATTATATCTTCACAAAACTTAGCACAATTCGGAACAAAGAATGGTAAAACTTATAGAGAACAATTATTAGCAAACTGTACAACAAAGATTGTCTTTGGTAACAACGCACCAGAAGATAACGAATGGTGGGAAAAAGAACTTGGTACTAAGAGACAATGGACATTCCAAAACGACTATAAGACCGGTGAAGTTAACTATGACCAAACATACAAGAACATTAAGTGGTCTTGGATTCCAAACTATACAGCTGGTAAAGTACAATCATTAAAATTCAAAGCTATCATTTATAAAACAAAAGACTTAAAAGGTGCTTCACTTGTTGGTAGTGCTAAAATAGATTTCTTGGAAGCAAGATATAAAGAAAAACAAAAAATCAAAACATTTAATTTCACTAAATTCACAAATGGTATTGTAGGAACAAATCCAGAAGATGAAGAAAAGAAATCAAACGGTAAGTTTGATTTGAACCATATCAATTTCGGTGGTACACCAGAAAATCCAAATGATATGGATCCTATTCAATACAATAATTCTGATTTACCATATGAATTTGAAGAAGAAAATGCAATCACAAAATATAATTATAAAAACAAAAACAATAATAACGAATCAGAAGAAAATAATTAATAAATAAAAATAGGTACTTTATAGTACCTATTTTTTTGTTTAAAAAAAGAAGGGTTGCCCCTTCTTTCTATTATCCTAATAATTTAAAATCTGCACTTTTTGCTGCATATTTACCAGTTGTTTCATCTTGTACGAACTCTACTAATGATTTTTCTAAAGTCTCACTGTTTTGTTTTAAATCAGTTGTGAAATAAATCTTAGTATTAGCAGCAATTAAATTGTTTGTTAGTATTTCTTTAAATACTTCTACCATGTGTCTGTCGTCTTCGCATACAACGATAAATTGTGGCCTTGTTTGGAACCCACAATCAAATGGAACGAACATTTCTAAAAATTCTTTATATACTCTAAGTCTTTCGACAAATTTTGATTTCCAATCTTCTTCTCTTCTTGCTACTTCAAAAATCAAGTCTATTGATTTATTGCTCTTTGTGATTTTTACAGAACCATGTCCTTTAATAGTTTTACCCATAGCTTTAGCTGTAATTGTTGGTTTTACCACATATGAATCAAAATATTTAGACTTTCTCATATATGCAATAATAACTTGGTTAGCAGCTAATCTTTTCTTAATTAAATGAACTGGTTTAGTATTATCAGTTGGTTGCCATTTACATTCTTCTTCTTTAGAAGTTAGTAAATATTTACCCATCTTCTCCATACAATATACTCTGTAGATTCCTTTTCCTTCCTCAGATGTAAAATAATATCTTGTTAGAATCTTTGATTTTACAAGTTGTTCAAGTTTGTTATTAAGCTTGTCTTGTGATTTAACATCAACACCCTTATGAACAAGAATTTGATAAATCTGTCTTGATGTCATAAACTCAAAAGAATTTATTAAATCAAGAATTTGAAAATGAATTTCAGAAATATGGCCTAAATTTATCTTATGAATTATCTGATTTATAGATACGTAGCCATCTTTTCCATCAAACGTTTTAATCTCTCCCTCTCTAATAGCGAATGGAGATATGGTAGTTTTTATTTCATTATCCTCTACCATTTCTAAAATCCCTCCTTCTTAAACAATCAATAACTTGATCTTCTTTCTATCCTTTATTATTTTTTTAATATAGACATTTACTTTTTGTCCATACTTAAAACCTTCTTTATATTCAGCTAACCCCACTAGATTTGGTTTAAGCTCAATAAAAATTCCACTTTTATATTTATCTGGTTCTTTTACAATTCCAGATACAATCATTTTTTCTTGATAATCTTGAATGTTCTCTTCCCAGTTGCCAAGAAGCTCTTTGTAGGAAAGAACTATTCGATTATTCTCCTTGTCAATAGATTTTATCACAACATTAATTTTTTGTCCAACAAAAAATCTTTCTTCTGGTGTTTTGATTCTTGAAATAGAGATATCTTCTATATGTAAAAGACCTACAACACCTCCACCAATCTCTACAAAAACTCCAAATTTTCTAATATTTTTGATTACACCATTTACTATCATTCCTGGCATCAAATCATCTTTTACCCAATTTAAAGCTTCTTTTTGAACCATTTTTCTTGAAAGAATTATTTTCTTTCCATCATAGATTTCTTTAACTTTAAACTGTACATAACTATTTACTTTATTCTTACAAATATTTGCACTACAATATCCAAAGTTGTCAACATCAATAGCTTCGATTTCATTCCTTGGAATAATCCCTTCTAGGTTTTCGCCTAGTTTAACATGAAGATTATACTTTTCATCACAGTTATAAACAAAGCCTTGTATTATTCCATCTTCTTTTTTAATTTCTTTAATTTGTTCTAAAGAATAATTATCTTTAGTTTCGCTCCATCCTTCTGGAATAAATTTTTGATATTCCATAATAACTCCTCTTTTGTACACAAAAAATTATTTTAATAAACTTTCAATTTCCTCTTTTTTTAGAAATCTCCAATCACCGAGCTTTAGATCTTTTATTATAATATTACCTATTTTAGATCTATGAAGCGCTAATACTTTTTTACCAACAGCTTCACACATTTTTCTAACTTGTCTGTTTTTTCCTTCATGAATAGTTATTTGTACTCTTGATATTTTGCTTTCTTCATCTATCTTTAGTATTTTTACTTTAGCAGGATGAGTAACATATTCTCCATCTATTTCTACGCCTTCTGAAAGCTTTTTAACATCTTCTTCTGTTACTTCACCTTTTAAAGTTGCATTATAGGTTTTAGTAACTTCGTGTTTTGGATGAGTAACCTTATATACAAAATCACCATCATTTGTAAGAATTAATGCTCCTGATGTATACATATCAAGTCTTCCAACAGGAACTACTCTTTGTTTTATATTTATAAGGTCAACAACACATGGCCTATCAAACTGGTCATGAGCAGTCGTAACTACGCCAATTGGTTTATTTAAAATGATGTAAATAAAATCTTCTTTCTTTCCACCCTTACCAACTGGTTTGTCATCAAATTTAACCATGTCTTTTTCTGGATTAATTTTTGTTCCAAGCATAGTTACAATTTCATTATTAACTTTAACACGTCCGCCTAAAATGTACTCTTCGCATTTCCTTCTTGAAGCTATTCCATTTTCAGCTAAAAATTTTTGAAGTCTAATTTCTTCCATTTTATTTCCTCAATTTATCTAAAACATCTTCAAAATATTCAGGAAGTTTTGCTTCTAAACTCATGTTTTCTTTTGTAATTGGATGAACAAATTCTAGTTTATAGCTATGAAGCATTTGTCCTTCAACTCCAAAAGGATTCTTCCCATTTGAGTAAACCGTATCTCCTACAATTGGATAACCAATTTGACTTAAATGCACTCTTATTTGATGTGTTCTACCTGTTTCAATATTAACTTCAACATAAGTAAACCCATCAAATCTTTCTAGAACCTTAACATGAGTTATAGCATTTTTACCATTTTTTGATACTGCCATTTTTGTTCTATCTCTATCTGATCTAGCTATTGGCATATCAATAGTTATATTATTGTTTTTTATAACACCTCTAACTAATGCTAGATATGTTTTATTTACTTCATGATTCTTAATTTGCTCACTTAAATTAATATGAGCTTCATCATTTTTAGCAATTATTAAAAGTCCTGATGTATCTTTATCTATTCTATGAACAATTCCTGGTCTAATCTTTCCTCCAACTCCTGATAGGCTATCTTTGCATCTAGCCATGATAGCATTTACTAATGTTCCATCAGGATTTCCATTACCTGGATGAACAACTAAACCTTTTTGTTTGTTAACAACCAGGATGTCTTTATCTTCATATACCACATCAAGTGGAATATCTTCTGGTTTTATATCTACTTCAACAGCATCCTTTATAGTTACTTCTACCTTATCAGATAAATTTAACTTATATGATGCTTTAACTTCTTTTCCATTAACTTTAATATCACCTTCATCAAGCATTCTTTGAATAGCAGCTCTTGATAATTTACTATCTAAATCAGCTAAAGCTTTATCAATTCTTATACCTTGATTTTCATCTGATATTATATACTCTTTCTTTTCCAAGTTTATTCTCCAATTATTATTTATCAAAAGCTCCTTTAGTCTTATCCTTTGTAAATACTAACTTAATAACATATAGTGGAAGAACTAACATTCTTTTGATTCTTGTTGGCTGAAGAATCAATCTCCATAGCCATTCTATTCCCATTTTTTGAATTAGCTTTGGTGCTCTTTTAATTTTACCTGCCTCATAATCAAATGTTCCTCCGTTGTCCTGCTGCAACATCAACTTTAAGTTCGTCTCTATGTTTAGCTATCCACTTTTCTTGAAGTGGTGCTCCCATTGCAACAAATAAAACATTTGGCTCTAGAGAATTAATCTCTTTAATAACATCCTCTTCTGAATCATCTTCAAAATATCCTTCATGATATCCAACAATTTTTACATTTGGATAAATACTTAAGACATTTTCTTTTGCTTTTTTAGGAATATCATCTTTTCCTCCTAAGAAGTAAAATGTCCATCCCTCTTTTTCACCCGTTTCTAATATTTTTCTAAAATATGCTTGACCAGGAATTCTAGCTTTAAATGGTTTTTTTTGCATTTTACCACCAAGCATTACTCCTACACTATCAGGTGTTGCAAAAGATGCAGATTTTAATATATTAAAGAATTCTTCATCTTTTTGAGCACGCATAATAAACTCTGTATTTGGTGCAACAATCAATTTGCAACTCTTATTACTAGATTCGATTAATTCTTTTGTCCTTTCTGCTGCACCATCAAGATCTACATTATCAAATTGAACTCCTAAAATGGTTGTTTTCTCTGTCAAATCTACTCTCCTACTTTTTTAGTCGAATACATTAGAATAAATACTATTAAAAGTATCCATCCAACTACTACAAAAATATCTGCCAAATTAAATATTGGAAATTTGTATACTTTTATAAAATCTAAAACTCCACCACGAATGATTCTATCAATTAGGTTTCCTATTCCTCCAGATATCATAAGTGATAAGGCTACCATTGTCTTATTATCTATTCTTTCACTTTGCCTTTTTATAAAACTAATAATTAATGCTATAACAATTAAGCTCAAAAGAATATTTGAAACATTTGATGAATTATTTAGTCCAAAAGCTATTCCTGTATTTGATACAACTTCTATTTTAAAAATATTATTACCTATTGGTGATTTTACCAAAGCTGATATTAATATTTTTGATAGCTGATCAAGTATTATTAGTCCTAGTGAAAGAAAAACTAAAATTTTATTTTTTGCTTCCTTCATTACTATCCTCTGTAATTACTTCATAAACTTTGAAATAGTCATCTTTATAAATATTTCTGTATTTATCTGGCTCGAAATCCATTGTTAAACAAAGTTTTGAATTTGAATATGAAATAACATGTGTTACACCATATTCTTTGAATTTATCATTATGATTTACTGCTATTGCAGCAATATCTAATGCATCTGCAAAGATATTTCTACCTGTGATTCCTTCTTTTTCATTACCATTAAATTCTGGTGTATATAAATCACATCTTGAATCAATAAAGACTGGAATTCCTTTTAGTACCAAGTAACTACCAAAGTTATAATCATTGTAAATTTTGATGTTGTCAATATCTAAATTACTAATCATCCATTCTGCTGCTTGAACTGGATATTCTCTTTCATTTATATAATCTGCGTGAATCTTTGGTTTTGCAAAATGGAAGAATACTAATATAAACGCTAGTATTAGTATTGTTGCTCCATATGCACCAGAGAAGAAATCTATTACTTTTTTATATGTTCTTCTATCATATTTATAGAACATGTCTGCAATCATTTTAGCTAAAATTGGAGCTGTAAATAATGCAAACATTGATATCTGTCTTCTAGATCTTAGTGATAAATATGTTAAACCACCAAGCATAAATAAATCGCATAGTCTTACTTTTGTATCTGTGAATATTAAAATTGCTAGGAAGAATACTAGCGTAATGAAGAATTCTTCACTTTCTGCAAGTACAACAGGTAAGTGTTCATTGATTGACTTTGTAGTTGTTCCTTGCATTGTTTTATATAGATAAGTATATGCTCCATCTCCTGCAGGATTTAAGAAACCTGTGCAAGCTGCAATTAATAAAATTGCAACTAGAAGTAATACTCTATGATTCTTTCTAACTTTAATCTTGTATGGCTTAGATCTTAAAATACCTCTTTTTCTTATTCTTTCAGTAATATCGAATCTTGTATTGTCTTCTGCTTTTAAAATCTTTTCCTTAGCTTTTTCTAATTTTGGATTTTTTAGAATTTTCTTAAATAGTTTAATAAATAGTAGCTTTATTCTTAAATCTAAATCCCAATCAATAATTACTTCAAGTAAGTATTCTCCAATATATGGAAGTGCTAAAACAAAGTAGAATGGAAATACTGCGCAATGAAGATTTGCTATAGCAAGCGCTATTAGAATTAAAAATATAGCATAGATAAGTCCACCCTTTTTCTTATCCAAAAACTTTTCTATAAACAGAACTTCCAGTGTAAATAATATAAATGTAATTAATTGTGCTCTAGCTGCAATATATGTTCTTAACAAATATACAAATGCACATGCTACAATAAATGAAACTGGTTCATTTTTAGATTTATAAAGTGATAATTTATAAAGTAGCATTCCTAAAATTCCATAAAAAATCATTGTTGACATGTATATGCCAAAATGTCCACCAAAACTATAAATCTTATACATCATCAAATCATATAGCCAATGTGGATATGTATATGGAAGTTCGTGCCATGAAAATGGATCTTCTGTTAAATTAGAAACACCATTTTCACTTATATATTGACCAACTTTTATTGTATAGAATGTGTCATTTTGCAATTCTTTTGGTGCTAAAGATGCACAAAATAGAAAAATGCATACACAAGCTAAAAAGTTAAAAATCACTTTTTTATACAATCTGATTTCTGTTGTTTCTAATTTATTATTCTCTTTAACCTCGCTTTTTTCTTTTGTTTTAATCTTTTTGATTCCTGTTAACATCCTTGTCACCTTTGCCCTTTTTTAGATATCTCAAATTATATCAAATAATATTATAGAGTTCAATGTTTTTTCTGTGAACAAAATAAAAAAGGTGGGCAGGGCTTTCGCCCCACTCACCTAACGGAAAAAAGTTGTTCTTAATCAAGTTAAAAGATCTGAACCGAGTAGTCTCCGGTCTCATCGTAAAAATACATAAAGATGGTAAACTCGCCGCACCGAGCAGCGTACACATCCCAGTGACCAGAGCCCATATGGCCCGGCGTACCATCGTCGATCAGCTTCGTGACAACCTCAGGGTTGACCGTGATTCCTACTTCCTCAGACATCAGTCTTGCAACTTCCCTATTATTCAACATTTCGATACCTCCTAATCTGTCTGCGTGTGTGTTGAATCTTTCCGAGGATTAGCATATTGCTTATCCATTTTTAATTATAACATTTTTGCCAGCTTATGTCAACTTGAAAGACATAAAAAACGCCCGCATACCAACACTATTGTTAGCATACAGGCATTATATAATTTGCTAAAACTTATATATTAAACAACCTCTTCATCAGAGTCATTGTTGTTTTCTTTTTCTACAACTTCCATGCTTGCTACTGAAACTTCATAAGCTACTCTGTTTTCAACTGTTCCATCTTCATATTTTTTCTCATATGTTCTAGATTGAACTCTACCAATTAGCTTAACTTCTGTTCCAACTTCCATATTTTGACAGAATCTTGCATTTCTTCCCCATGCTATACATGGAATATAATCTGATTTGTTATAAGCTCTATTAACAGCTAAAAGCACATCTGCAATTTCTCTTCCAAATGGTGTTTGTCTGTAAATAGGTTTCTTACAAATATAACCAATTAATGTAACTGTGTTTGAAGCTTCTTCTTCACTCTTTTCTTCAGATTCTTCAGTTTCTTCTTTTGGTTCAATTTCTTCAATTTCTTTTGCAAAAACTGTTAAAATTAATCTGTTTCTTTCATTTTCATAATTGTTATATGATCTAAATTGTCCTTCAACTTTTACTTCTTTTCCAATATCTAATGAAATATTAGTAAATAATCTTTCTGATATTGTAATTGGAATTATATCTACAGCTGAACTTAATCTTATAACTTCTAAATTAAATGAATAGAATTTTTCTCCATAAATTTCGTGACTATATGTTTTCTCGCTAGCAATTTTTCCCATCAATACTAGATGGTTGTTGTCTGAATAATTTGTATTCAATTTTAATTCCTCCTTAAAATTTATCTATTGTGTCTTAAATAATAAGTGGTATCTTAGTTAAATTTTTCCCTAAAACAATTATATTATACCACTTTTTTCATCCTTTGTCTACATAATTGTTACATTTTTGTTACATTTTCTTCTGTTTTTTTGCGATTTTGCAATAAATAATTGGCTTGTAAACCACTTTTGAGTTATGTAACTTAATTATTAGTAAACCTTTCAACGCACTCTTTATACTGCCTTCCGCGGTCTTCGAAGTTCTTAAAAAAACCATAACTTGTAGCTGCTGGTGATAATAAACATACCATGTCTTTTTTAGTAACTTCATAAGCTTTTTTTACTGCTTCATCTATTTTGTCTACCATAAACACATTTTTTCCAGAGTCTACTAATCCATTATATACATATTCTCCTGTTTTGGGAAGACATATTATATTTTCTACTGTAGATTCTTTTATAAACTCTATTACAGGACTTTGATCAACACCTCTATCATTACCACCAATAATTAATGTATTTACATCTTTAATAGCTTTTAACGCATTAATTGTTGATTCTGGAATTGTTGCTATTGAATCATTATAAAAAATGATGTCTTTATACTTTCCCACGTATTCCATTCTGTGCTCTAAAGGTTCAAAATTCTTTATTGTCTCTAGTGCTTTATCAAAGTCTAAATTCAAAATATCAACCACCGCAAATATAAACATGATATTGTTTACTATATGCATTCCCTGAAGCTTCATATCGATGTTTTTAGAGCATATTTTAGTATCATTTACAAATATGTCATCTCCTAATAAATATACCCTATTTTTTGATTCTGGAACGTGCTCAAAGCTTACTTTATAATCTGAATCTTTATAGGCATCAAAACTAGCTTCTTTCATATTTTCATTATCATCATTATATATGAAGAAGTCGTTTTCTTTCTGATATTTTGCTATATTAAATTTTGCAAGTCCATAATCTTTAAATGATTTATAATAATCTAAATGCTCTTGATATAAATTTAAAAATATTCCAATGTTTGGTGATCTTGTTACATGTTCTAGTGCATGTGAGCTAAGCTCGATTACAGCATATGTATTTTCATTAAACTCTTCAATATCATTAAATAAAGGCTCTCCAATATTACCCAAAAGAAATGTATCTAATCCTTGATCTGCTAATATTTTATATATAAGGGTACTTGTTGTACTTTTTCCCTTTGTTCCTGTTATACCAATTGTATAAACATTTACAAATCTTAAAAACAAATCAAGCTGACTTGAAAGTTTATCCTCAAATGGAGTAATATCTATATCTTTAAGTGATACTCCTGGAGCTTTAATGATTAGATCATATTCTTCTAATCCATCAAGATAACCATCTCCTAAAACTAGCTCTATACTCTTATCTTCTTTAAGCTCAGAATTTTCTTCTGCTATGGATTCTTTCTTATCTGCAACATATAATTTCATATCAGGAAAATATTTTCTAATAAACTTATATGTTGATTTTCCCTCTTTACCATATCCTAAAATAAGTATTTTTTTGTTTGCTAAAAATTCTATTAATCCTTCTAACATAAAACCTCTTATTTATATAATTCTTGTTTTAATAAATCTTCAAATTCTTTTGGAACATTATGATCTTCATTATAATCATCAAGTGGATTTTCATCTGATAGTTCAAAATGTTCATAATAATATTTAAGTAAATATGGAAGATTTGGTTTGTCTTCATATTTTCTTATTGTCTCTGATATTGCATATCTAACTTCGCTATATGTTCCTACACACTCAAATGGCTTAATTTCGCCATAGCCACATAGTTCTATAAAAGTGCTAAGTAGCATAGTGTTTTCAAACATATCTCCGCCAAATATTTCTACTAATTTATCTCTATATAAAAATGGACTTAATATTGAATATACAAATAAACATTTTGGACAATTGCAGCACCAAATCCAAGGTGTTGATTTAGAACCTACATTGCAGCTTTTAAATACTTTATGATATTTTTCATATCCAGAAAATAGTTTTGCTATTTGTAGTTCGCTAAGTGGTCTTAGCATACTAAAGTAATTTACATTTCCTTTTAAATATCTATCTGCATAATCTCTAAAATCATTTTCAAATTCTATTGTTTTTGAATATTGGTGATTAATATTTTCTCCAACAACATTTGATTCATTTGCGCTATTTTCATTTGAAAGAGCAACATGCTTCTTTCCTAAAAGATAAGCACATAGATATGTATTAAATGCTACAACTGCAGAAAATGGTGTATGTCCATTTAAGAATCCTCTTTTGTTTAATTCAAGAAGATCTTTATCTATAGTTCTTTTTATTTCTATTACTCTATTTTCTTCAAAACCACCAAGTCTTGCGCATTCATCTGCAACTTCGTTTTTACCGATTCTAAAAGCTAGTGAATCCCCATTATACTTTTTTAGAATCTCCATAGTTACATTTGAATCTTTTCCACCACCTATTGGAATTATTATTCCAGATAAGTTATCCTCTTCAGGTTCAACTTTAATTGATTCACCATAATTATCAAAGTTTATAAATGAGTCTTGGTCTATATTAATACCATTTTTGTATCTAAATTCCCCGAGGCCAAGATAGAATAACTTCTTAAACCATTCTTTTTGAAAATCATCCAAGCTTCCACATTTTATCAAAAATTGTGGAGAACATGTTGCTTTAAAGTAGCTCATTGCCTCAATCATTCCCATGTTAAAAACAATATTTCTTACCTTATCATCGATTTCTCTAAATTTAAAATCTTTCTTAAGTATTTCTATATGTGGATTAAATTTAGCAAGATTTTCAATTTCAAAATCAAATCCAATTACTATCCTATCCCCCTCATCAGAAATTGAATAGCTATTGTAAATGAAATTTGGATACTCTTCTCTTAAACTTTTAAAATTCATACTAATCCTCTATATTTTCATCTTTAATATAATATTTTGTGCCTAACATCTCATCTGGCAAATATTGTTGCTCAACGTAATGTCCTGGAAAATCATGTGGATACTTATATCCTTCATGATATCCAAATTCTTTCATTCCTTCTGCTGGAGCATTTCGAATATGCATTGGAATGCTTCCAGTATTTTTTGATGTAACATCAGATAAAGCTCTATCAATTGCTAAATATGATGCATTTGATTTTTTAGATGTAGCAACATATATTGCTGCTTCTGAAAGAATGATTCTAGCTTCTGGCATACCTACCATTGTAACAGCTTGCATAGCTGATGTTGCAACCACTAGTGCATTTGGGTTTGCCATTCCAACATCTTCTGCTGCGCATATTACTATTCTTCTAGCCAAAAACACAGGATCTTCTCCAGCATTTAATGCTCTTGCTAAATAGAACACTGCAGCATCTGGATCTGTTCCTCTCATTGACTTAATAAAAGCACTGATGTTATCGTAATGACTATCACCACTTTTATCAAACATTGATTTTCTAACATTCATAGATTGACTTGCAATCTCATCAGTTATTTCAATAACTCCTTTTGAGTTCATCTTTGTTGTTAAAACAGCAACTTCTAATCCATTTAAAGCTGTTCTTACATCTCCATTAGAAATATCTGCAATAGTGTCTATAGTATCATCAGATATCTTAATGTTGAAACTTCCAAGACCTTCTGGATTTTTAATTGCATTTTTTACTATCTTTACTATATCTTCTTTTTTTAGTGGCTCTAATCTTATTACCATAGATCTTGAAATCAAAGCCTTGTTAACTTCAAAATATGGGTTTTCTGTTGTAGCGCCAATTAATATTACTGTACCATTTTCAACAAATGGAAGAAGCGCATCTTGTTGCAATTTATTAAATCTATGAATCTCATCGATAAATAAAATGCATTTACCAGATGGATTAAGTAGTGGATTTGCTGCCTCTTCAACAGCTGCTTTAATATCAGCTACACCTGATGTTACAGCATTAATTTTTGTAAATTTATATTTAGTTGTTTCACTTATTACTTTAGCAAGCGAAGTCTTTCCACATCCTGGAGGACCCCATAGTATAATACTAGAAAGTCTATCCGCCATTATAGTTCTATATAATAGCTTATCTTTACCTAAAACTTGCTCTTGTCCTACGAATTCATCAAGACTTTTAGGTCTTACCCTAAAAGCTAACGGTTGATTTAAATCCATATAAAACTCCTATCTAGATAAATTTTGAAGTGCTTTCTTAATTATTTCTTCTGTAGTAAGTCCTTTTAGAGTAACATCATGTAATGCTATATCTATCTCTTTTCTACTATATCCTAATATTTGAAGTGCTTCTAATGCTTCGTCTGGATATGGACTCTTTTCTCCAGTAATACTTTCTCTTAAATCTTCAAGTTTAATTTCAGCATTTTGTGCTTTTACTTTATCTTTAAGCTCTAATATAATTCTTTGTGCGCTCTTTGGTCCAACTCCTGGAAGTGATTTTAATTTAGAAACATCTTCTGAATAAACTGCAAGTGCAAACTCAGATGGAGTTATATTAGATAGAATTGATATTGCAGATTTGGCTCCAATTCCACTTACTGAAATTAAGAGTTCAAACATCTTAAGTTCTTCTTTAGTTATAAATCCAAATAAGCTCATATCATCTTCTGCAACTCTTAAATAAGTATGAATTTTAACTAGTTCTCCTAACTCTCCTAGGCTTGCAATTGCTGGTTCTGACATAAATATTTTATATCCTACTCCACTGCAATCTATTACTACATAATTTAAACTTTTTTCTTCTAAACTTCCTTTTAAATAAGCAAACATATTCTACTTCCTTTTATTTATTTTTTAGCATATTTGTAACTGCTATCATAACCCCTAATTTTCCATATTCATATGTAAGTCCGCCTTGCATAAAACATGTATATGGTTCAATTAGTGGACCATCTCCTGAAAACTCTATTGTAGCACCTGGAGTAAATGATCCTCCAGCCATTATCTCTTCATGTGGGTAACCAGGAGTTTGCTCTGGAACTGGTACTACATATGATTCTATTGGAGAACCTTTTTGAAGTCCTATACAAAAATCTATTAATTTTTGTCTTTCTCCAAGTGTTACTGTTTGAATAATATCTGTTCTATGGTCATTATATTTTGGAGTAACACTGTATCCTGCTTTTTCAAAAACTCTACTTGCAAGAACCATTGACTTTAGTGCGTTTCTTACAACGCTTGGAGACATAAATAATCCTTTATAATAACTTAAAAGTTGATTAAAGTTTGCGCCATGTTCTTTTCCAATTACTGGTGTAGATAATCTTTCTGCAACTGAATGAATAAGATCTTTTCTACCAACAATATATCCACCACTTGTTGCAATTCCTGCTCCTAAGTTTTTCATAAGTGAACTTGCAAAAATATCTGCTCCAACATCTGTTGGTTCTTTATTTTCAACAAATTCTCCATAGCAGTTATCTACCATAAAGATAACATTTGGATCAGTTTCTTTTACTAGCTTTACAGCTTTTTCTATTTTATCAATTGATATTGAATCTCTATCTGCGTATCCTCTTGATCTTTGAACTTCAACTAATTTAACATCGCCTTTAGAAATTCTTTCTCTTATTTTCTCATAATCAAAATCATTATCTACTAAATCAATTTCTTCATATTTGATACCATGTTTAATAAGTGAATTTTCGCTTTCTCCTGTAAGACCAATAACACTTTGCAGTGTATCATATGGTCTTCCAGAAATAGATACCATTGTATCACCATATTTTAATAATCCAAATAAACAAAGTGATAAAGCATGTGTTCCTGACATGATTTGAGGTCTTACTAAAGAATCTTCTGCACCAAATATATCTGCATATATTTTCTCTAGTTTTTCTCTTCCCATATCAGAATATCCATATCCTGTTACTTCAAAAAAATCATTTGTAGATACTTTATTTTTTTGAAATGCAGCTAATACTTTTTCGCTACACTTTAAAGCATTTTCATCTATTTTCTTAAATATCTCTTCACAATCTTTTTCTGCTTCATTTGTAAGATCTATAACGTCTTTACTAATGTCTAAATAATCATACATTTTTATCTTACTCCTATTTATATTCGATAATATCTATACTACTAATAACAACATCTGTTAATGGTTTATCATTTTCATCTGTTTCAACCTTTGCTATTTTATCTACAACTTCCATTCCATCATATACTTGTCCAAAAACTGTATAGTAATCATAGAAGAATAGATTGTGTAAATCTCCACCATATTTTTTGTAAGCTTCAATCATACTATCAGATGCTCCATATGACTTTAAGGTATTCACTATATTTTCTTTATAATTTGATTGAACAATATAGAACTGACTTCCTAAACTTGGTGAATTTTTGCTTCCACGGCTAGCCATGCAAAGTGCTCCTCTATATGGTTTTATGCTATCATCAATTTCTTCTTCAAAGTCTTTTCCCCAAATTGATTCTCCTCCACGGCCTGTGCCTTGTGGGTCTCCACCTTGAATCATAAATTCTTCAATTACTCTATGAAATGTAACTCCATTATAGTATCCATCTTGGCTATGTTTAACAAAGTTTTCTACTGCCTTTGGTGCAACATCTTTAAAGAATCTAATTGAAACATCTCCATATCCTTTGATATGCATAATAGCAACTTGCTCACCTTTTTCTGGTTTTGCCATTTGTTTATCAGCAGCTTCTAGATAATCATAATCTTCTTTCACAGTATTTTTCTTAGTTGTCTCTTTTTTAGCTGTGTTTGTTGTATTTGTAGCCTTAGTTTCACTTGATGTTGTATTAGCTTTTTTAGCTGGTAAGTTGTCAAGCTTGCTCTTTTGTGTACATCCTGTTAGCACAAAAAGTCCTACAATTAAAACTACAATTAATAATGCATAAATCATCTTTCTCATCTTCCTTCTCCTCTTAAAAAAAATTAGTTGTCAAACTTTAAAGAATGTACAACTAATTTAAGTATTTTCTATATTTAAGTTTGATTGTTTATTAGCTTTGACTTAATCTGTCTTCAGTAACAAAGATTCTATCTAATCTTTCAACAATCCAATCAATTACACCACCTACAGACTCTTGTGTTTGTTCATCAACAGATGCTGAAACTGAATTATCAGTTGACTCTAATGTTAAAGAGCATCCTGTTAGAGTAAATAGTCCTGCTGTAAGTAGTAGGATAAACATTATCATTACTATTAATTTTTTCATAAGAAGTTACCTCCTAAAAATACTACATCCTTATTATATATTAATTCTTACATAATAACAACATTTTTTATTATAATCTATCATCAAAATATGAGCTTATTTCTTCTAAATCGTTAAACCCAAAATGTCTCTCAACTTCATATGCCACAATTGCTACAGAATTTGACAAGTTTAGTGATCTTAGAGTTTCTCTCATTGGAATTCTAATTGTTTTGTCAATATACTTTAAAAGTAAATCTTCTGGAAGACCTTTTGTTTCTTTTCCGAATAATAAAAATACTTCATCCATATTTTCATATTTTGGTTCTGAATAAATATGTTTTCCTTTTGTTGTAGCAAAATACATGTTGTTTTCTTCTGGTTTATATTTTTCTAAAAACGCTTCTAGATTTGTGTGCTCTTCTATTTCCAATTTATCCCAATAGTCTAAACCTGCTCTTTTTACTTGTCTTTCTGAAATAGAAAAACCAAGTGGATAAACTAGATGTAGTTTTGCACCAATTGCTGCACATGTTCTTGCAATATTTCCTGTGTTTTGTGGTATTTCTGGTTCAACCATTACAATGTTTAATTTCATTTTGTTATCTCTTTTCTTAAATTAGTAACGCCATTATAACACACTTTTTTAAAATAAAAAAGATGCCAAATCTAATAGATTTGACACCTAATATTTTCATTTATTCTTTTCCACTTTTTGTTTCCAACTTGTAGATAACATAAGCTAAAATTGATCCAATAGTAGCTGTTATAAGTTGAATAATTCCCATTGCTTTTTGAAGATTTACTGCTATTTTTTCAGGAAATACTCCAAATGCCTTTAGAATCATAAAAAATCCAAAAATAACAATTACTTTTGAGATTATTCCAACTGCTGCAGCTATAAAATAATTCTTCTCTTTTAAAGCTACTATATACTTAAAAGCATATACTAGTAAAAAATTACCTATCCATATAGCTGGAATCATAAAGCTCATAAGTGGTGATGCTGATTTAAAGACATATCCACTTAAGATTGTTGAAACACTTGGCATTGTTACAACAAAAACTGTTTTAGACCATCCTTTTAAGTTTAAAGCTGTAACAATAAGTGCAGTATTTACTATTGATCCAACAATTATTTGTGAATTGTTTGTAATTACACTATCTGCTCCAAAAATCATTGTTATTAGTTTTGCAAGAAATGTTGGAACAAGTATTGCAAGAAGTGCAACAATAATTGTTTGAACAGCTTCACTTGCTTTTGAAAAATCTCTTACTGTTTGTTTTAATGTGTTTTCCATAAATACTCCTTTCTAAATTAAGAAAGAAATAAAAAATCTCTTCCTTAATATGGTATTCCTTTTAAAGCAATATAAACCATATTTAGGAAGAGTAATATCATCCTATTGTTTATAAGCTCTTTCAGTCAGGAGCTAATCGCTGCTTTCTGTTAGAATACTTCCTCCTCATTCTATCACTATAAAGTATTAAAAGCAAATATAAAAATTTTATAAAAAATAATTGAATTATTGATTCATTATTGATATGATATAGTATATTGAAATAGATTAGGTACAAAAGAAGGAGTTTGAAGTGAAGGTAGTCTTCCCATGTAGTGGATCAATAGTATTAACTAAAGATGATTTGCAAGTATTACAAGATTTCTATGAGAACAATCTAGTAAATTCAAAAGCATATCCATTATATAGTACATGTGATTATATCTTACAAGTTGGTAATTTTAATTATTTACCAATTAAATCACGTTTAATTATTGAAGATAATGCTAGCTTGCTAACTATTTCAAAGCTACGTGGAATTATAGATTCAGCAGTTCCAGAAAACGCTAAATCTAATGCTACTTCTCAAGTTGAAAAAACAGAAGAAAAAGTTGAAGAAGTTAAAAACCCAGTTAAAGGAGATGAAGAAGATATGCCAATTAAAGATGAAGATATTTTAAGTAATCCATTCTTTACTACTTTAAAACCAGTACCTGAAGGTGCAAGCTCAAGTAACAAATAATTATTTACAAAGGAAAATATAAATGGAAAAGATAAAAATTTATAATCAGAATTTAGAAGAATTAACTGTTGAATTAATTTTTTCTTTCTTTTGCAAAGAGACTCAAAAGAGTTATGTGGCAGTTGATAATAAGAAAAAATTATTTGAAGATAATAGTACATATAATAACTTAGATATATTAGAAATTAAAAAACAAGATTCAAAACATGTATTAGTTTCTAATATTCCAGAAGAAGAATGGGAAGCAGTTAAAAAAGCACTGCAATACGAAGTGTTTGCAGCATTATAAAAAGAGTATACTTTAATAATAAAGTATACTCTTTTTTTATGTCTTAGATTATTCCATTTTCTTTTAATATGCTATAAACTCTATTAATTGGCAATCCAATTACTGACATGTAATCTCCATCAATTCTTTTTACATATTTACAGAAAGAACTTTGAATTGCATAAGCTCCTGCTTTATCAAAAGGTTCTTCTTTATTTACATAGTCTTTTATTTCATCTTCAGAAAGTTCTGCAACTTCAATCTTAGTTTTTACAACCTCTTTAAATTCTTTATACTCTCCTCCATCTTCTATTAAGATGCAAAGTGATGTATAAACATCATGAGTTGTTCCTGATATTCTTCTAAGCATTGCACATGCTTCTTCCCAGTCATGTGGTTTTCCTAATATTTCATCATCTTTAATAACTAATGTGTCAGCACCTATTACTGCTCTATCTCCTTGAGTATTTTCAAAAATAACTTTTGCTTTTTGATATGCAATATCTATTGACATGTCTTCTAATGATAAAGATAAATCTTTCTTTTCTCCTTTATCACTTCCTAAAACTTCAAAATCAGGAATCTCTGCCAAACTCATAATAGCAGATCTTCTTGGTGATGTTGATGCTAAAATAACTCTCATTTTTAATACCTCTTTTCTATTTATTTTTGTTTTAACCATTTTACCCCTGTGACATATATTACTTCACGGGCATTATCTCCAATATCAGTTCTTGAATCACTTGAACTCCAATAAATATAACTATCAGAATCTGTTGTATATGCTGTAACTAAATATCCTTCTAGCTCAACGTACTCACCTTTTCTTACTGATAAAAGCTTTCCTTTAATAGTTTCATTTGCTGGAATTATGTGATTGCTTGAAATATGTTGATTAACAAATTCTCTTCCGCCAACGTTTGATACCCAATTATTATCATTTATTCTATAGTTTATAAGTCTATCTCCAAGTGAATAAAAAGTAACTTTATCTCTATTATTATCTAAAACCATATTTCCCCATGCTAAGCCAAAGTCAACTGGAGAAAGTTTATTCATTAAATTATATCCCATGTATTGACGTGTATTAATAACTCTTGCTTGTATCTTATAAGAATATAATCTAGTAATATTAATATATTCATCATCTATTTTAATTCTTTTAGTACCAGATGCTTTCTCTTGAATTGGCTCATTAAGACTACTAAGGCTATCTATGTAAACATATTCCCTATCAAAGAAATAATATCTATTGATATAAAGTAAAACTAAAATTCCTATTAGAACCAAAATAGAGCTAATGATGACATACTTTTTCTTGTTAGATTTTACTATCTCATGTTCTTTTCTATAATTAATTCTATCTACTTCTTTTTTATATACATCTTCAGTTATTTTTCCAGAAGCTAAATTCTCTTCTATTTTCTTAAGTTTCTCATCATAATTCATAATTAGTATTCCTTATTTTTATATTATCATTTTACATATAATTATTTATTTTCTCAAGCATCAAAAATATTAATTTTTTATTATAAAAAGTTGCATTTAACCCCTTATTATTGTATAATTCATAAGACTGCAAAAAAAATACACGGAGGTTTCATATGAAATTAGATTTTGAAGAGTGGAATACTTTCAAAGATGGTGATTGGAAAAATGAAATAAATGTTAGAAATTTCATTCAAAAAAACTATACACCATATGAAGGTGATGATTCTTTCTTAGCAAGTGCAACAGAAAGAACTGAAAAGCTTTGGGATAAGGTTTTAAATTTATACGAAAAAGAAAGAAAAAAAGGTGTACTAGATGTATCTTGCGATATCCCTTCTACAATAGTTAGTCATGAACCAGGATACATAGACAAGAAAAACGAATTAATAGTTGGACTTCAAACTGATGCCCCACTTAAAAGAGCAATCATGCCAGAAGGTGGTATTCGTATAGTTGAAAAATCATGCGAAGCATATGGTTATGAAGTATCAGATAAAATAAAAGAAGTATATCATAAATATAGAAGAACTCATAATGATGGTGTATTCACAGCATATACTCCAGGAATAAGAGCTGCTAGATCAAGTAAATTATTAACTGGTCTACCAGATGGATATGGTCGTGGAAGAATCATTGGTGATTATAGACGTGTTGCTCTATATGGTATTGATACTCTTATAGAAGCAAAAACAAAAGAATATGAAAACACTGATTCTAACTGGATGACTGAAGAAATTATTCGTTTAAGAGAAGAACTTCATGATCAAATTCAAGCTTTAGAAGATTTAAAAGCTATGGCTGCAAGCTATGGTTTTGATATATCTAAACCAGCTTCAAATGCTATGGAAGCTGTTCAATGGCTATACTTTGGATACCTAGGTGCTATAAAACAACAAAATGGTGCTGCTATGAGTCTTGGTAGAACATCTACTTTCCTTGATATTTATTTTGAAAGAGATATTGCAAAAGGTCTTTTAACAGAAAAAGAATGTCAAGAAATCATGGATCATTTTGTTATGAAACTTCGTATGGTAAGATTTTTAAGAACTCCAGAATATGATGAACTATTCAGTGGAGATCCAGTATGGGTAACAGAATCTATTGGTGGTATGGGCTGTGATGGTAGAACATTAGTTACCAAAAACTCATTTAGAGTACTTCATACCCTATCTACTTTAGGTCCTGCTCCAGAGCCAAACTTAACAGTACTTTGGTCAACAAGATTACCTGAAGGATTCAAGAAATTCTGTTCAAAAGTTTCTATAGAAACAAGTGCTATTCAATATGAAAATGACGACCTAATGAGAGATTATTGGGGCGATGATTATGGTATTGCTTGCTGCGTTAGTGCAATGAGAATTGGTAAACAAATGCAATTCTTTGGTGCTAGAGCAAACTTAGCTAAGACATTACTATATGCTATAAACGGTGGACGTGATGAAGTTTCAGGAAAACAAATCACTCCAAAATATGCTCCAGTAATTGGAGATGGTCCTTTAGTATTTGAAGATGTTTGGGAAAAATACACTCAAATGATGGACTATGTTGCAAAAATATATGTTGATGCACTTAACATCATTCATTATATGCATGATAAATATGCTTATGAAAGCTTAGAAATGGCTCTTCATGATAAAGATATTTTAAGAACAATGGCATGTGGTATCGCTGGACTTTCAGTAGCAGCCGATTCCCTATCTGCTATTAAATATGCAAAAGTAACACCAGTAAGAGATGAGACAGGTTTAATAGTAGATTATAATATCGAAGGTGATTTTCCAAAATATGGAAATGATGATGATAGAGTTGATGAAATTGCAGTTTTAATCCAAAAAACATTTATGGATAAACTTCGTCATCAAAGAACATATAGGAATGCAAAACCAACAATGAGCATACTAACAATTACTTCAAATGTTGTATATGGTAAAGCAACTGGAAATACTCCAGACGGCAGACTTCATGGTGCTCCATTTGGACCTGGTGCTAACCCTATTCATGGTAGAGATACTAACGGAGCAGTTGCAGTATTAAACTCACTTGCAAAATTAAAATATAAAGATTCAGAAGATGGTATTAGCTATACTTTTGCTATTACACCAAACGCATTAGGAAATGATAAAGTATCTCAAATTAATAACTTAGTATCACTTCTTGATGGTTACTTCTGTCAATTAAGTCACCATGTAAATGTTAATGTATTTAACAGAGAACTTCTACTAGATGCAATGGATCATCCAGAAAAATATCCTCAATTAACAGTAAGAGTTTCAGGATATGCAGTAAACTTTGTTAAATTAACACGTGATCAACAATTAGATGTTATTAATAGAACAATACATGAAAAAATGTAAAAAGGTGGCCTAGCCGCCTTTTTTTATCAGGAGGATAAATTGGAAAAAGCATTTGGAAGAATTCATTCATTTGAATCATTTGGTACAGTTGATGGACCTGGAATTAGATATGTTATCTTCATGCAAGGTTGCCCCCTAAGATGTAAATACTGTCATAACAGAGACACTTGGGATGTTACTAAAGGCGAAGAATATGATGTAGATAGCATTTATGATAAAATTATGCGTTGCAAACCATATATAGATAAGTCAAATGGAGGCGTAACTGTATCTGGTGGAGAACCTCTTCTTCAAGCTAAATTTTTAATAGAGCTTTTCAAAAAATTAAGAGAAAATGGTTTTCATACTGCAATTGATACATCAGGAAATGTGCCACTTACAGAAGATATAAAAGAACTTCTAAAATACACTTCACTTGTTATTTTAGATATAAAACATATTGATTCAAATAAATGTAAAGAATTAACTGGAATAAATAATGAAAATGAACTTAATTTTGCTAAGTATTTATCAGATGAAAAAATTCCTATGTGGATAAGGCAAGTCTTAATTCCTGGAATAACAGATTATAAAGAAGACTTAGCAAAAACTAGAGACTTTATTGACAGTCTATCTAACGTAGAACGTGTTGAAGTTCTTCCATATCATGATTTAGGAAAATACAAATGGAAGGAACTTGGAGAAAACTATCCATTAGAAAACGTTCCCCTACCTTCTAATGAAAGTATAATAATTGCAAAAGAAATATTAAAAGCAGACAATAAATAAAAGGAGATTATTAATCTCCTTTTTTATTTGCTTTCTGCACTTCAAAATAGAATTCTACACCATCTTTTTTATTTTCTACACCATAAGCTTGATTATATTTAACCATTATAGCTCTTACTAGTGCTAAGCCAATTCCTGTTCCTCCTTTAGAACGATCTCTTGACTCATCTGCTTTATAAAATCTTGTCCAGATTTTTTCAAGCTTATCTTCATCTATTGGTTTACCAGTATTAAATACTGTAATTCTTACTTTGTTTCCTTTATCTTTTAATGTTATATCTATTTCTTTTTTCTTGTTTACTTCTTTAACGTTTTTAATAGCATTAGTCATATAGTTACTTACAACTTGTTCAATATAGAAATCATCTGCAAAAACCCAAACTGGATCTTTTTGATTGAAAACTACTTTTATCTTTTCTTCTTCTATATTAACTTTATGATTTTTAATAACTCCATGAACAAGCTCTACTATATCAAACTTATTATCATTATATTTAATATCATTATTTTCAAGTTTCATAAGTTCTAGAAGTTTCTTAACTAGCTTGTCCATCTTGGTTGCTTCATCTTGAATTACTTCAGCATAGAACTTTCTTGATTCTTCATCAGAATTTACATTTTCTATTAATCCTTCTGAATATCCTTGAATTAATGCTATTGGAGTTTTTAGTTCATGAGATACATCGGAAATAAATTTCTTTCTCATCTCATCAATTTTAGATTTTTCTTCAATACTTCTTTCAAGTTCATTATTGTAATCTTGAAGTTTTTTGATTGTATCTTCTAGCTTATCTGAAAGTGTATTTATACTTTTTCCAAGCTCATCTACCTCATCACCTGTATCATGAATTCTAAACTTTCTTTTGAACTTTAATTTGCTCATCTCTTTTGCAATATCATTTAACTCTTCAATAGGCTTTGTAAACTTTGCTGTTACAAAGATAATTGCAATAGCTCCAATTATAATTGTTATTGCACCAATTATAATAATATAGTTTTTAGAAATTTTAGCAGAATCAGTGATAGGTACAAGTGGCATTCTAATATAAGAAATAGTTGAATTTGGAAGTTTTCCAATAAGTACTAAAAAGTTTAATCCGTTTTGTCTATCGGTTACTCTTCTTATACTAATTTGATCATCATTGTACATGATATCTGATTGATTAAATACACTATATTTTACTTTATAATTAATTTCATTAATTGTGCCTAAACTATCAATAAAATTCTTGTTGGTTAAGTATATTTCATTTCCTTCAACATCAATTATTGCAATATCAAAACTGTTATTAATAGCTGTTTTTTCTATTGTTTGAATGCAATCTGGATCATTTTTCATAACATCATCAATATTAGAATTTAGATATTGAAAAAAATTTAGAGCTGCATCTTTTTTGTTAGTAATATAAATCGTTTCTAGTACAACACCTGTTACTATTACTAAGAATGCAATAATCATAATGATAACTATTGAAAGTGTAAGCATCATTTTAAACCTTAGAGATTTAGTGTTAATTTTCATAAATTATCATCCTTATTTAATTTCGAATTTATACCCTATTCCTCTTATCGTTTGTATGTATTTTCCTTTTTTACCTAATTTATGTCTTATCTTTTTGATATGGCTGTCAATAGTTCTTGAATCACCATAGTAATCATAGTTCCATACTGTATTTAAAATCTTATCTCTAGATAAAGCAATGTTTTCATTATCTAAAAGATATTTTAATAGTTCGTATTCTCTAAATGATAGTTCAACAAGTTTTCCATCAACTGTAACTGTTCTTCCTTCATTGTCAATAACTATTCCATCATAGCTCTTATGTTCTTTTTCTTCTGGTTTTGCTCTTTTTAGTATTGCTTCAACTCTAGCAACTAATATCTTTGGACTAAATGGTTTTGTTATATATTCGTCAACACCAAGTTCAAATCCAAAAAGTTCATCTTGTTCTTCGGCTCTAGCAGTAAGCATTACTATAGGTAAAGACTTATTCTCTTGACGAATTTGACGAAGAACGCTCCATCCATCAAGTTTTGGCATCATAACATCAAGTAATATTAAACTTATTTTTTCTTTATTAGCATTATACATTTTAAGGGCAGCTTCGCCATCTTCTGCCTCAATAATATTATAGTTTTTTTGAACTAAGAAATCCTTGATAAGCTTTCTCATTCTTTGTTCATCATCTGCTACTAAAATTGTTATATCGCTCATATCGATACCTCCTCCAACATAAGACCTTTATATAATAAAATTATGTTTTTTGTGTGAATTTTTATTTGTTATTTACTAATTTTTCTAATTCATCCAAATTATCTTTAAAATAATTAAATGCTTTCTCATATGTTTCGGGTTTTTCCAAGTCAACATCTACCATTTTAAGTAGGTCTAAAGATCCAATTGAACCACCTTTTGATAGCATTTCAATATATCTTTTTACGTATTCTTCACCTTTTTCTAAAATGTTTTTAGCTATTACTATCGCTGATGTAATTCCAGTTGCATATTTATATACATAGAAGCAACTATAAAAGTGTGGAATTCTTGCCCACTCATATTTAATTTCTTCATCACAGACTATATCTTTTCCATGATATTTTTTATTTAGTTCATAATATATTTCATCTAGATTTTCCGCTGCTAAACTTTCACCATTCTCGACTTTTTCATGAACTACTTTTTCAAATTCTGCAAACATTGATTGTCTATATAATGTTGCTCTTATTGTGTCAAGTTGTTCATTAATTAAAGCAGCTTTTTTAGTAGTATCCTCTTCTTTATTTATCAAATAATTTGCAAGTAATATTTCATTTACTGTTGAAGCAACTTCTGCAACCATAATTGTATAATTAGCATTTATTGCGTTTTGATTCTCATTTGCAAATACACTATGCATTGTGTGTCCAAGTTCATGTGCCACTGTTGAAACATCGCGAGCTGTATCCATATAGTTAAGTAATATATATGGGTGCACTCCATATACGCTCATTGAATATCCACCTGATCTTTTATTTGGAGTTTCATATACATCAAGCCATCTATTATTAAAAATATATCTTAGCTTTTCTATATATGCTTCTCCAAGTGGAGCTAATGCTTCTAAAACAGTTTTCTTTCCATCTTCAAATTCAACTTTACTATCTTTTTCTTCTAGTGTATTTACATACATATCATATAAATGCATCTCATCTATGTCTAACATCTTTTTCTTTAGATTAATAAATCTATGATTTAGATCTAAGTTTTTATTAACCTCTGTAAGCAAAGTATTGTAAACTTCAACTGTTGAATCATCGCCTTTACAAGCCATATCTAATGATGAATCATACTTTCTTAAATTAGCTGTTATTGTACTTTTCTTTACTCTAGATAAATAAAGTTCTGTAATTGAATTTTGATGTCTTTCATAAAGTGAATACATTGAAGCAAATGCTTGCTTTCTTACTTCCCTATCTGGGTGCTTCATGAAAAGCGAATATGTTCCGTGAGTTATTTGTTTCTTTTCTCCGTCTACATATATTTCTGGGAAGTCAAATTCTGTATTTGTAAATATTTCATATGTATTTTCAAAAGCTCCGAATATTTCTGCAAATCTTGCTAAGGTGCTTTCTAATTCTTCGCTTAGAATATGCTCTTTTTCTTTTATAATATCTTTAATGTATTTATTAAATTCGTTTTTTAGATATTCATTTTCTTCTAAAAACTTAAATAAAACTTCACTATCAAGTTTTGATAGTTCTGGATCAATAAAGCTAGTTTTAGCTGAAACTGTAGTTGCTAATGATTCTATCCTTTTGTATAGTTTAATTGAATCTGCATTTGACATATCTTTATGATATTTAAGCATAGCATAGCCATAAAGCTTTTCTTCTTTTTCAATAATTTCTAGTAATTTTTTAAAAGCAGAAGCAACTGTTTCAGAAGATTCTCCAAGTTTTCCTTTATATGATTCTATTTCTTCTAAACCTTTTTCTACCCTCTTAACATCATCTTCTATTAAGCCTGCGTCATCATATATATCTTTTAAATTCCACTCGTACTTTTCGTCCATTCTATCTCCTTTTCTTTAGCTTTATTTTACGCACTCATTCTATCACATTTTAAATCCATTCTCAATAAAAACTTACTACTCTTTACTTTTGAGCACTTTTTGTGATATAATCAGGGTGATTTTTAAGAAGGAGGTATAAAAAGTTGAAACTAAATTCAGATGATCAAACTTTAGCAGAAAACAAAATTATGATTATGTATATTCTGCAAAAAGTTGACAAGAAGATATCATATGAAGCTCTTTTAGACTTAGTATCTACTATATCTGATATGAACTATTTTTATTTTCAACAATTTTTATTAGACCTTCAAGATGATGGATATATTGTTAAGACTGAAGATGAAAACACAACATACTATGAACTAACCGAAAATGGAAAAAATTCTTTAGACTTGACTATTGATATTCTTCCTGGAATACTAAAATTAAACATTGATAGTCAATTTAAAAAATCAATGAATGAAATAAAAGATAAATATGCAATCACTGCTGAATTTATGCCAATAAATGATAAAGAATCTATTGTAAGATGCAGAATTGTAGATAATAATGAAGTTATTTTTGATCTTCAGCTTCACGCTGGATCAAAAGAACAAGCTAAAAAAATAGTTGATAATTGGAACAAAAAATCAACTGAAATTTATCCTGAAATTTTTAAATTACTGACTGAATAAAAAAAGATCTCGAATTAAATTCGAGATCTTTTTTAAAACTCTCTTGAGCTAATTTCTATACCATCAATACTGTTTTCACTTTTTTCTGCTTTTGCTTTTTCCTTTTCATAACGATTTTTATGCTCTTTTTCAAGCTCATCTACAAAATGTTCTATATGTTTTCTATCCTCGCCGAATACAGCTGTAAGATCTTTTTCATTTCCATTTCTATAAAAATCTATTAAATTAACTCTCATATAACCGAAAACTTTATAAAAAGTTAATTCATCCAATTTACTTATTTCATCAAAGCTTACAGTACTTAGAAATTCTTTGCTAAATGGATCTATTTTTACAGGTTTTTTTATCTTTATTAAAGATATAAGTAAAATTATTTCAATAATAAATATAATTAGAATTAAAGGTATTATACTTACACTCTCATTAAGCTTATAATTGTAACCATCTTCAGAATACACCCAAATAAGCTTTTTTTCACCTTCTTTAAATAATTCATAAGGGTTACCCACTTCATGATTACTAATACTAATCTTTTCTATTATTCCATGATTATCATATTCTAAAATAACATTTTGAATATACATCTTCTCGCCTTCTTCATTTCCAGTAGGCCCTATTAGTACACTTTTTACAATTTCTTCTGTTTCTACTTTAACTGGATTTGCAACAATTATTTTGTTATATGGATATTCAAAAGTTTTAAAAGGAAAAAATATCAAACTTTGAACTAAAACATAAGCCATAAACGCTACAATTAGAAATCTCTTATATATTTTTCCTCTATATTTTTTTATTTCTTCTGGATATTTTAATACTTCTTCAATCATATTTATCTCCTTAGTAATGAATTATACTTATTAAATCCATTCATTTTTTCTAAATACTTCATAAAGAATTACACTTGTTGCAACAGAAGCATTTAAGCTTTCTGTTTTTCCAAGCATTGGAATTTTTATTCTTTCTGTTGATGCATCTAATACATCAATACTTACTCCATTTGCTTCATTTCCAATAACAACAGCTGCTTTTTTATAGTCTACATCATATATGCTTTTATCAGTTTTTAAATCTGTTGCATATACTTTTATTCCGTTTTCTTTTAAGTTATCTATAACATTTACTAAATCAGTATAAATAACATTTACTCTAAAGATTGCGCCCATTGTTGAGCGTAGTACTTTAGGATTATAAACATCAACTGTGTTATTAGATACTATGATTTGCTTTATATTAAGTGAATCTGCTGTTCTTATTATTGTTCCAATATTTCCTGGATCTTGAATCCCATCTAACAATAAGAAAAAGTCTTGTGTTAGGTCAATTTCTTTATTATTATTCTTACTAATAACTGCAGCTATTCCTTGAGGATTCTTAACATCACTTATCTCCTCAAATACTTTCTTACTTACTGTTATTATTTCTCTTTCATTTGATACTAACTCTATTTTCTTTAAAAGTTCATCAGAATTACTATCTTTTAGTTCATCACAAACAAAAATATATTTAACTAAAGCATTTTCTAAAATAGCTTCTTCAACTATTTTAGCTCCTTCAATAAGAAACATGCCTTCTTCATCTCTATATTTTTTTTCTTTTAACTTTTTTACATTTTTAATTAATTCATTTTCTTTGCTAGTAATTTCCATTATACTCTCTCTAAAAACTCCTTACATTCTTCTAATACTTTTCTTTCGTCAGTAACTTTAAATGTAATATATGGTTCTACACCAGGTGTGAACTTAATTCTATTTTTATATATTTTTAACATTTTATCAAGTATTTCAAAATTAAATCTATCATTATCAAAGAAATATACTAAATTATCTCTTCTTTGCATAACTTTTACTATGCCTTCTTCTCTTGCTTTGTTCTTAATTCTTGCAATATCAAGCAGGTCTTCTAGCTCACTTGGCATTGGACCATAACGGTCTATTACTTCATCAACAACATTTTGAATATCTTCTTCATTTTTGCAAAGTGCTATATTTTGATATACTTCAATCTTTTGACTTGAGTTTTCAATATATTCTTCTGGAATATAACTTGTAACGTTAAGATCAATTTGAACATCTTGTTCTTCTTCAACAATTTCACCTTTAAGTTCAAGAACAACTTCATTTAGAAGCTTACAATACATGTCATAGCCGATTTGTTCCATATGACCATGTTGGATTTCTCCCATTAAACTTCCTGCTCCTCTTATCTCTAAATCACGCATTGCAACTTTAAATCCACTACCAAATTCTGTAAATTCTTTAATTGCACGAAGTCTTTTTTCAGATTCTTCGGATAAGTTCTTGTTTCTTTTATAGGTGATAAATGCAAACGCTTGTCTATCTGAACGACCAACTCTACCCCTTATTTGATATAGCTGAGCTAAGCCTAGTCTATCTGCATTTTCAACTATTATTGTATTAGCATTTGCAATATCTATTCCAGATTCTAATATTGTTGTGCAAACTAAAACATTATATTTCTTAGATACGAAATCTTCCATTATTGTTTCTAGTTCACTTCCTGACATCTTTCCATGAGCTACAGCAATATTTGCTTCTGGAACTAAGTTTGATATTTCATATGCTTTTCTTTCTATTCCTTCAACGTTATTGAATAGATAGAATACCTGACCACCCTGCTCTATCTCTTTTGTGATAGCTTCTTTTATAACTTCTTCATCATATTCTAAGACATATGTTTGAACTGGTTTTCTGTTTTGAGGTGGTTCATAAATAACTGACATATCGCGCATACCAACAACACTCATGTGAAGTGTTCTTGGAATTGGTGTAGCTGTCATTGTAAGAACATCTATAGTTGATTTCATCTGTTTAATCTTTTCTTTTGCTTTAACACCAAAACGATGCTCTTCGTCTATAATAAGTAATCCCAAATTTTTAAACTGTACATCTTTTGAAAGCACTCTATGTGTACCAATTAAAATATCTACTTCACCAAGTTCTAATTTTCTTATAATCTCTTTTTGTTCTTTTGCAGTTTTAAATCTATTTAGAAGCGCTATTCTAATTGGATAATCTTTCATTCTTTCATAAAATGAATCAAATTGTTGCTGAGCTAAAATTGTTGTTGGTACTAAATATACAACTTGCTTTTGATCCATTACCGCTTTAAAAGCAGCTCTAATTGCAACTTCTGTTTTTCCATAACCAACATCACCACATAGAAGTCTATCCATTGGTTTATTTTTTTCCATGTCTTTTTTAACTTCTTCTATACAACGAAGTTGATCATCTGTTTCAACATATGGGAAACTCTCTTCGAACTCTTGTTGCCATGTTGTATCTTTCGAGAATGCAAATCCAGACATTTTTTGTCTCGCAGCATATAATTTAATAAGATCTTCTGCGACCTCTCTTAAATTCGATTTAACAGCTGCCTTTTTCTTTTCCCACTCTTTAGATCCAAGCTTGCTTAAGTTTGGATTATCTCTATCTCCACCAATGTATTTTCTAACACTGTCTAAAGCGTCTGTTGGAACGTATAAAATGTCCCCACCTTTATATTGAATTTTAATATAATCTTTTACAATTCCATCTGCTTTGATTGTATTGATTCCTAAAAACTTTCCTATTCCGTGAGCTTTATGTACAACATAATCTCCTTCTTTTAAGTCTTCAAAAACAATCTTCTCACTATCTTTAAAAATACTTGGAGCTCTTACTCTTCTAGTTTTTCTACCCTCAAATATTTCTGATAAAGATACAACTAAAAGCTTTGCTTCTATAAGTTCGAATCCCGCAGAAAAAGCCCCAGGCGTGATGTTTACACATCCTAGGGTTAATTCATCCTCTAATTTATCGACTATATTATTGGGTATTTCCTTCTCCAGCAAGACATTAGAAATCTTCCTGCAACTTTCCGTG
>JAEEGL016285585.1_pt1 | contig 37656 bp, 20 predicted proteins | sample 9134231 | NCBI WGS metagenome assembly JAEEGL01 (sample SAMN16246548, study PRJNA631951) | gut metagenome | biome: gut microbiome; feature: rumen; material: fiber-attached | host: Bos | place: Iran: Karaj | collected 2018-10 | reverse complement strand
TTGTAGTGGCTATAGACGGCGTGGATGCCCCAGAAGGACTTGCGGAACATCTCCTTGTTGTAGTGACGCAGGTTGGGCGACACCATGATGTGGCGCCACTTCTGGTTCTTGGCCTTATTATAGTCCCACAGGTTGAAGCCTACGTTCATTCCAACTGTCCATGTTGAGTCAAGTCGCAACTCTATGCCAAAGTTTGGCGACAATGCTGCGTCATACATAAGATTGTTTCGTACTGCAACTCGTTGGCTGCGAACTATTGTTACGCAAAACAAACTTACAAATAATAATATCGATACTCTCTGGATTCTCAACATTTCTTATTGTGTAAAGTTAAGTTCTTATTCTATCTATCTATCTCTCGTAACGTTTCTCACTATTCTTGTGTGCGCGTTTTCCTGAACAGAAATTTACTTAATTAGTGTTTATCTGAGATTGCAAAATTATAAAAAATAATTAAATAACATGCCCATTGGGGGGGGCATTTCACAAAGATTAACACTTTTAATGCATTTTGGTAGTAAAAAGTGTGTATTATACGGAAATAAATGAGAATATGTTTTGACAAAAAGGGAAGTTTCGGAAGCTGTGCGTTCAATGTGATGTACCTAAAAAGACTATGGTTTTTGTCAGCATATTTCATCAGCGAGCATCCACAGGGGTTTCTGTCCCCCGGGAAACGGGGGAACCGAAGGGGGTTGAAGGCGTCCTCGCCCGCGTAAAAAATGTTTGACCTCTCTGCCCCGTATGGGGCGCCCCTCATCCCTCATCTCTCATCCCTACTGTGTCATTGCCGCTCTCGCGGCATCGCGGGCGAGGACGCCCACGTCCCCTGTGGATGCTCGCTGATGAAATATGCTGACAAAAAAAACATAGTCTTTTTAGGTGCATCATATCGAACACCCTATTTGTGAAATTCTTGCTCCACGTTGTTACGCAAGCGTCCCAAGGGCCGAGCGTGTGTAATTTGTGGTGACAGAACATAGGACAAAACAAACATTTATGCAGCATTTACATATTTATTCGTGCTCTACAAGCGCATATTTTTCACGAAAAAATCTCCGCTCGCGTATAACCGCAAAAATCGCAATTTTGCGTAACGCGCTGTCCTTCTGACAGTTGGCACATTGGGCGCAAAAATCAGACCTCTCAGAGAGGTAAAAACAGAACAAAAACACCGATGAAATGGTGAAAAATGGCTCGGTTCCGGAGTAACTTTAAGGGTGTCGCGGAGTAACTTTAAGGAGGTGAAAGACCCTCCGGAAGGGTCTAGAAGCTACTCGCGGACCCAACGGAGCATCTTTTCCGACCCTCAGAAAGGATTTGCGCAACTTTTTAGAGCTTTTTCTATAGAAATTATTTGCATAATTATCCAGACGGAAAACAGCAATTATGCAGAAGGGATACTGACAGAAACTTCGTTATGTACTATTTACCATGTACAATTTACAATTTGTGACAGGCTTCGTCATGTACCATTTACCATGTACAATTTACAATTTGTGACAGGCGGAAAGAAAGTAGGGGGGGAAGAAATTAGAAGGCTCCGCGAAGCGCCTGAGCACCGCTGAATAGAAAAAGACTTGCAAATAATTAGGACAATAGGTTGTTCAATATGATGTTATCAGTTTTACGTATACTACGAGCATCCACGGGGGACGTGGGCGTCCTCGCCCGCGATGCCGCAAAAGCGGCAATGACACAGTAGGGATGAGAGATGGGGGATGAGGGGCGCCCCATACGGGGCAGAGAGGTCAAACATTCTTTTACGCGGGCGAGGACGCCCACGTCCCCGGCTTCGGTGCTAGCTGATGAAATAACATATAGGGGCGTTGACTAAACATGTTTAAGAACATCATATTGAACACCCAATTTTCGAAACATGTATAATAAACCGCCAATTCATCGCAATCTAAGCATCTAAATACTTTCCTATCTTTCCACATGGAATGGGCCAACATGAATACCCATGAATTATCCGTTAATTTCTTTCCTTGTATATTTAATTTATGTCCAATTCATCGCAATTCACGTAAATCCCTACTTCCATGCGCCAGCATAATTCTTGCGCTCCAGTAGGTGCTCAGGCGAGCAAAGCTCGGAGTCTCTTAATTCTTCGCTCATTTCTTTCTTTTCTGTGGTGCTCAGGCGCTTCGCGGAGTCTTCTAATTTCTGTCCTTTCCCTTCAGTCCGACTGTCGCAAATTGTAAATTGTACATGGTAAATAGTACATGACGTAATTTCTGTCAAAAAAAATCCCTCTCATTTCTGTCCGACTGTCACAAATTGTAAATTGTACATGGTAAATAGTACATGACATTAATGTTGCGTTTCTTTCAATCATGTTGCATTTCTGTTCTATTTACCGTATCGGTGTTATTTTTTTCTGTTAAAATTTTTGTGGATTACAGTTTTTTTTGTAACTTTGCCCCGATAACACACATTATTATATTAAGAATAAAATGCACTTCATCAATGATATAAGGATACACCTGGCGCTTGCCCTGCTTGCACTCTGCTTTGCGAGCACGGCGATGGCGCAGTCGGAGACCACGACGGTCGCCGGTGGGGATGGTGTGTCTGTCTATAAGAGTGAAGGTGACAAGAACGATAATCCCGGCAAGCTGAAGCCAAACAGGATTGCCCTCAAGACGAACCTGCTCTATGATGCTGCCCTGGTGCCGAATGTGGGCATTGAGGTGAACCTCGGCAAGCGATGGACCATAGGCCTCGACTGGCTCTATACATGGTTTAAGAACGACTCTCGTCACCGCTACTGGCAGGCCTACGGCGGCTATCTCGGCGTCAGAAAATACTTCGGAAAACAGGCCAATGGTCAACGGTCAACGGTCAATGGTCAACGGTCAACGGTCAATGGTCAACGGTCAATGGTCAATGGTCAATGTTCTCCGTTCCCCACCGGACACCATCTGGGTGTGTATATGACAGGCATCACATACGACGTGGAGTGGGGCGGCAAGGGCTATCAGGCAGCCAAGTTCGGCTTCGGTGGCGGCATAGAGTACGGCTACTCCAAGCGCATCGGCAAGCGTCTGGACCTCGACTTCTCCCTGGGCGTAGGCTTTCAGGACGGAGAGTACAAGGAGTATGAGCCCGCCAACGACGACACCGGCCACTACATCTGGCTGGCAACAAAGAAACGCCACTGGTGGGGCCCCACCAAGGCAGAGGTGACCCTGAAATGGATCCTGGGCCCGGCCCGCGAGAAGAAAGGAGGTGACAGATGAGAAATCGCATCGCGCAAGCCTTATTCTTCACTCTTCACTTTTCACTCTTCACTTTATGCCTCACCTCCTGCCAGTACAAGGACCTGTGTTACGACCACACTCACGGCACGGACTATGACCTGATCCTCCAGCTGCATTTCGTGATCGACACGGACTATGACTTCCCCGTTGACGAAGAGACGCACACGAAGATCGACATTCCGGAATACACGAAGGCGAACTTCTACAACCCGGAGAGCGGCACGCTGAACAGGTCTGAGTTTGTCAAGGGCGACCGCGGCCCGATATACATCAGTCCCGGCACCTACGACATGGTGGCATACTCCTTCGGCACGGAGTGGACCCAGGTGCGCGGCGAGGGCGACATCAACACCCTCGAGGCGTTCACCAGCGACATCACCAGACAGAAGGCCAGCGCGCTGAGCCGGTTCACCCGAGGCGGAGAGTCTGTGGCACCCGGGCCTATCATCTACACCCCCGACCACCTGCTGGTGGTGCGCAAACAGGTGGAGATACCTAAGCAGGTGGAGAGCGGCATATATGTCATAGATGCGGAGATGAGGACCATCATAGAGACCTATGACTTCTCTATCCATAACATCACGGGCATACAGTACATACAAAGCATCGAGGCGTTTGTCACCAACCAGGCCCGCAGCAACTTCTTCGGTCGCGGAGAGATGAACACGGAGCCGGCCACCATCTATTTCCCCATAGAGGTGAAGCCGAACACGATAGGCATCAGCACCGCCTTCAACACCTTCGGCAAGCTGCCGGGCGAGAGCCGCGCCTTCCTCCACATCCTGATAACCAGCACCGGAGGCGAGGAGATACAGATCTCTGAGGACATCACGGACGAGTTCATAGACCCTGACCACCACATAGACATCAAGACCCCGATAGACGTTCCAAAGCCAGAAGGCGGTGCCGGCATCGCCCCCACGGTGGAACAATGGGAAGAGGAACGCACAGACGTCCCGATAGGCTAAGTCTAATGAACCAAGTCTAAGGAACCTAGGAACTAAGGAAGAGGTTTCAGAGAAGAAAAACTCCTAAATTCCTAAATTCCTTAGAAAAAGAAAAAAGAAAAAAATGGACAGAGACTACACATATAAGGTACTCGGATGCGTGTACGAGGTTTACAAGACCCTCGGGCCGGGACTGCTCGAATCAATATACGAGCAAGCCATGATCCGTGAGCTGACACATCAGGGCTTCAAGGTCAAGAACCAAGTGCCGGTCCCCGTCTATTACAAAGGAGAGTTAATCTGCCCTGACTTAAGACTCGACCTCATAGTGGATGACCGGCTCATCTTGGAACTGAAGTCGGTTGTGGAATACCGCAAACTGTTTGAGAAACAGCTGCTCACCTACCTGAGGCTGATGAACTGCGAAATGGGATATGTCATAAACTTCAACACAGAAAATATAAAAGAGGAAATCCACCCTGTGGTGAACTCTCGATATGATAAGTCTAAGTCTAAGGAACCTAGGAACTAAGGAAGATATTTTTCGCAGATGATAAACTCCTAAATTCCTAAATTCCTTAGAATAAATATAAGGAACCAAGGAACTGAGGAAGACATTTCCACAGAAAATAAACTCCTAAATTCCTAAATTCCTTAGAAAAAAAACAGAATAGATGGGTATATATATAAACACAGGAAATATAGGCTTTGTGAGGGCTCGCAACAGCGAGTACATCGACAAATCCGGGCTGATAAGCATCGTTAACTCTACGCTGTTCACGGAGCGTAGCTTCAGCTGTGTGACGCGTTGCCGCCGTTTCGGTAAGTCAATGGCTGCAAAGATGTTGTGTGCCTACTATGACCAGTCGTGCGACTCACGCTCGCTGTTTGCCGACCTGCAGATAGCCAGCGACCCGCAGTTTGAGAAGCATCTGAACAAATATCCCGTCATATATCTGGATGTAACCTCTTTCGTGACGCGCTTTAAGGATGACACCATCATGCAGCACGTCAACGAAGAGATGAAGGCAGACATCCACGAGGCCTACCCTGATGTTCCCGTGAAGGACGACGACGACCTGATGGCATTGCTCATACGCATCAATGCCAAGACCAACGAGCCGTTTATCTTCATCATCGACGAATGGGACGCTATCTGCCGCGAGTTCAGACCGGGTACCACAGCAATGGATGCCTATGTCAACTGGCTGCGCCGCATGTTCAAGGACTATGCCGCAAGCAGAGTGTTCGCAGGAGTCTATATGACTGGCATCCTGCCCGTCAAGAAGTACAAGACGGAGTCAGCCCTGAACAACTTCATCGAGTATTCGATGGTGGAGCCGGTGGATATGGCTCAGTTCTTTGGATTTACCAAGGACGAGGTCAGGGCGCTTGCCGAGAAGCACCAGATGGACTTCGACGAACTGGTGAAGTGGTATGACGGCTATCAGATAGGCGATGAACAGTCGATGTTCAACCCCAACAGCGTGATGCAGGCTATACGCAGTCGTCGTTGTCGCAGTTATTGGGCCACCACAGGTGCCATTGATGCTGTAACGAACTACATCAACATGAACTATGAGGGACTGAAAGACGACATCATCTATATGCTGGCAGGAGGACGCAGCAAGGTAAATCCTACCAAGTTCCAGAACGACATGTCCGTCATCCGCAGCAAAGACGATGCATTGACCGTGCTCATCCATCTGGGTTACCTGGGCTATGACTGGCGCAAAGACGAGTGCTACGTGCCCAATCGCGAGGTGGGAGGCGAAATGGCAAATGCTGTAGAAGCAAACAACTGGAGTCCGGTGGTGAATGCCCTGCAGCAGTCAGAGCAGCTGCTGGCCGACACGCTGGCAGGAGACGCGGAAGCCGTGGCTCGCGCCATTGAGGCCGTTCACGACGAGAACACCAGCATCCTGTCATACAACAACGAGAATTCCCTGGCATGCGTGCTGAGCCTGGCATACTACTACGCCAAGAACGACTACATCGTGCACCGCGAACTGCCTACGGGCAGGGGCTTTGCAGACATCGTCCTCATACCGAGAAAGAATGTCGATAGCCCCGCCATCGTCGTGGAACTGAAGTTTAACAAGGATGCCGATGCTGCCATAGACCAGATCCGGCGCAAGCAATATCCCGCGAAGGTGGCGCAATACGCAGACCACCTCCTGCTGGTAGGCATCAACTATAACCGCGAGACCAAGACGCACGACTGCGTGATAGCCAATGCTTAAACGGCACCGCCGTCTCGATATAATAAGTCTAAGGAATCAAGGAACTAAGGAAGAGGTTTCTCGAAGATGATAAACTCCTAAATTCCTAAATTCCCTAGAAAAAAAACAAAAGAGTGTATTAAATAAAGTATTAACTTAAAACCACTGAAGCCTATGAGATGAATTAGAGAAAGAGCATCAAAAACAGAATTAAGAATGAGAGAGAGTATCTCTTAAACTTTGAAAATTATTTAAACGAACAAACTATTTTATTAATCTTTAAAAACAGATCAAATTATGAAAAAGAATTTATTTATCCTTGCAGCAGCAGGCATAGCGCTTGCTTCCTGCAGCAGCGACGACCTCATCTCTGAGAACGCTGCAGCCAAGGGCGGACAGCCAGTGGAGATAGCGCTTTCACCTATTGCACAACCAGGCACACGTGCAGCAATCCCTGAGACTACCTATCCAGACAATCAGGTTATGCAAGTAGCAGCCTACAGTTTGCCTAAAACTTCAACTTGGACAGCAGGCGGTTATTTTGACAAGACACCTTTCAGTGGTACCAATGCAACAAACTGGAAAGGAACCCCTGCACGTTATTGGCCACTTTCTGATGCCTATGTTAGCTTCTTGGCAGTAACTGGTGTTGATGCAGAAGATATCACATTTAATGCATCTACTTTTGCTTCTGGGGCAACAGTTGTTTATGATGCAGCTTCTTTCACTGCTCAGGGAGACCTGATGTATTCAGGCAAGCAGGCAGAGGTTACCAAATCTGGTAACGTTCTCAACTATCCTACTGATGTAGACATGCAATTCAAGCACGCTCTTGCTTGGCTGAATTTTAAGGTTCGTGTTCCCAATACTGCTACATATACCGATGTAATTGATGTAACCAGCATTGTAGTTAATGGTGCTTATCAAACGGGTAAATATACAATAATCAACACAGGCTACGACACAGCGGGCGATCCAACACCTACAGGTACATGGGGCGACTTTGGTTCTGCAACCGCTACTGCTGTTCCTAACTCTGCATATACCGCAGCTCTTCCTAATGATGGTACGTATGCGGATTGTGGTAATGTCCTCCTTGTTCCACAAGCATCTCCTACAACATCGTTTACATCATTCACAATTAATTTCACAATGAATGGCAAGGCGTACTCATTTGAATATACTCCTGCTTCTACAGTTTTGGCTCAGGCAACAAAGTATATTTATAATATCACCTTCACATTGAGTGAAATTATAATTGATCCAGAGGTTGTAACATGGACAAGTGGTAGCGCAACAAATATTGAAATCCCAACCCCACCAACTCCAGCTCCTTAATGAAATACATTCTACTAGGAAAACCATTCTAGCATAAACTAACAAACCAGGTGGGGTTCGACTCCCCACCTGGTTACAAGGAAGAAAAAATAAAACGGCTCGGAGCCAAAGAGGGATGAGAGAAGAGGGATAAGTGAAGAGTGAAGAAACATTATTAACAAGGAGAGAAGCTATATGACAACAATACAGATGAATGCGGAACTGTTCCGCGAGTTGAGCATCATTGTTGGAGATGAGGGAATGATGAAAAAAGCTATCAAGGCCCTTCGTAGCATCACCCTACCAAGAGTGTCAAAAACGAAGGCGGTGGCACGTGATGCTGAGAGCTCCGCAGAATTGCCGGCATCATTCAGACGCATACGAGGAATGGGACACATATCCCAAGAAGAAATGGAAAAGGACGACCGCTTAGCATACATATTAAGTGAAGAGAGAAGAGGAAAGATGTACAATTTACAATGTACAATGTACAATTTGATGAGAGATGAGTGAAGAGTGAAGAATCGGCGCCAACTTTCGACATATCGACATATCGAAAAAGAGGGATGAAACACTATATGATAGTGTATAAAGAAAATGGACGGACTGACTGACATAAGATGGATACAACGCTATGCTAACTTTCACAAGGCATGTGGCAGGCTGCTTGAAGTGACAGAAGCTGACAGGCTTGTGGACAATCTGTCTGAACTGGAGTTGGAAGGACTGGTGCAACGCTTCGAATATACCTTCGAACTGGCGTGGAAGGTCATGCAAGACCTGCTGGTTTATAAAGGCTACGACTTCATGCTCGGACCAAACGGGACGATGAAGATGGCTTTTGAGGACGGACTGATAACAGATCATGACGGATGGCGACGTATGGCAAAGTCACGCAACATGCTGAGCCATGTATATGACGAGGCTGAAGTGCTGCCCATCGTAAGCCTGATATACAGCGACTATGCTCCATTGCTGAAGCAGTTGGACGAGAAACTTGACACGTTAAAACATAAAGATATATGAGGTTCGGACTCAGCGACACGGTGATAGAAGAACTGAAAGAGGTGTTTCGACGCCATGCGAACATAAAGAAGGTTCTGATATTCGGCTCCAGGTCGAAAGGTAATTATCGTGCTGGGTCTGATATCGACTTGGCATTGATAGGGACACGTCTGGACTATCGCCAGATATTGGATATAGCAACAGAGATAGATGACCTCGGCTTGCTCTATTCCATAGACCTGATAGACTACGACTCAAAGAAAGGGACACCGATAGGAGACCATATCGACAGAGTAGGCCAGGTGTTCTATGAAGCAGCATGATAGATATAAGTCTAAGGAACCAAGGAACTAAGGAAGACATTTCTCACAGAAGAAAAATTCCTAAATTCCTAAATTCCCTAGAATAAGCCTAAGGAACCAACAGAAGAAAAAATCCTAAATTCCTAAATTCCTTAGAGAAAAAAAGAAGATGATGAAACACTATATATATATAAAAGGTATAATGCTGCTTGCAGCGATGCTGCTGGCAGCATGCGGCGGCTCTGACGGCATCGATGACGTGCCGGAGGGAGGCGATTGGTCCGGCGATACTCAGAAAAAAGAGATACGCATAATATCAAACATCAACAGTATGCCTGATGGCACACGTACCACGACATACAGTAGTGCCGCAGACCTGAAGGCCGTGGGACAATTCACCTGTGCGGCATACAAAGAAAATAACGAGGCATTGATTGATTCCACAACTACAACCACAGACTGGACGACAGGAAGCGGTTGGGTGTTCAAGAATAGAGCCAATCCAGAAACTATCGAACATTACAATTGGCCTGAAACAGGTAAACTCGACTTCTTTGCATATATGCCTTCAGCAGGGAGGTTGTCAGCGGATGCTAAATACATCAACTCTCCTGGCCCTGTCTATGACCCCGCGACCCACACTGTGACCTTCAGCTGTGACATGACCAAAAGCGCCAATAAGGAGTTTGTCTTTGGTATGGCGTTAGACAAGAATGCAGAGAATGACGCTGCTGGCGTTACTATACAATTCATACATCCCTTCGCCCGCATCAGATTTCAACTGTCTGATGCCAGCAAAGATAATGTCACAATAAACAGTATCACGTTTAGTGGCAATTTCTGTAAGACGGCAAACTATTCCTATGATGGTACTACATCTACGTGGACTCCTTTTGGCACTGCGACTGCGGTTGAGTTTGGCTCATGCGAACTGAATACTGACTACCTTGTCATCCCTCAGACCCCCGGTTCTCGCATGCTGACGGTCAATGCCACTTGGAAAGCAATAAGTACTGCCCCCCAGAATGTCAGCACCACAATAGACCTCGACGAGTGGGAATCTGGCCGTAGTTACACCTATATCCTGACCCTCAAGGACAATATCCTGATAGTGAACACCAGCAAGTTCACCGAACAATGGTAAGGGAAGAAGTACAATTTACAATTTACAATGTACAATTTGATGAGTGAAGAGTGAAGAATCTGCGCCACGGCGCCTGAAAGATTAAAGATATTAATGGCAATAAAGAGAAAATATCCAGTAGGAATACAGAGCTTTGAGACTATTCGCAAAGACGGATATCTCTATGTTGATAAGACTGCCCTCGTCTGCAAAATGATAACGGAGGGTAAGCCTTATTTCCTCAGCCGGCCCCGCAGGTTCGGTAAGTCTCTTCTTATCTCTACTCTTCAGGCGGTCTTCGAAGGACGCCGCGACCTGTTTGAAGCCTTCACCACAGAGCAGGGCATCGAGCAGCCCCAGCTCTTTATCGCCCAGACCGACTGGAAATGGGAAAAGTATCCAGTGCTGCGCTTTGACTTCAGCAAAGACTTATTGAGTATCGATGAACTGGAAGAGATGATAGACAAGATGCTGGCAAACTATGAACAGCAATACGGCATCGTGACTAAAGAAAAAAGTGCTGCTATTCGCATGGATACACTCGTTCACACAGCCTGTCATCAGACAGGTAAGCGTGTGGTGGTGCTGGTTGACGAATATGACAAGATGATACTCCACAGTATTGGCGACGAGGAAATGGCAGAGGCTGTTCGTGTACGTTTCAAGAATCTTTTCAGTCCGCTGAAAGGCCTTGACGACTACCTGCAGTTCGTTTTTATCACTGGCATTTCCAAATTTTCACAGATGGGCGTATTCAGCACCATAAACCAGTTGAAGAATATCTCGATGCAGCCCACTTACGAAACCATCTGCGGCATATCCGAGGAAGAACTGACGACACAGTTGAAGACTGATATTGAACAATTTGCCGCAGTGCGAAAAGTTGGTTATGACAACATGTTGGCAGAATTGAAACAGATGTACGACGGCTACCACTTCAGCGAGGGTATGACCGACATTTACAATCCGTTCAGTCTGATGAACGCATTTGATTCACGGCAGATCAAGAAGTTCTGGTTCGACAGCGCCACACCAAGCGCTCTCTTTGCCATGCTTCGACAGATGCCCTCCCTGCAGTTATGCGATATTGATGGCAAGCGATGCCCCGACACGGCATTTGACATGCCTTTTGACAACTACCAAGATCCGCTGCCAGCCCTATATCAAAGTGGCTACCTCACCATCAAGGACTATCAGCCCAGCCGCCAGATGTACACACTGGGTTTCCCCAACCAAGAAGTGCGCACGGGCTTTGCAAACTGCCTCTATCAGATAGTTTCTGACACACGGCCTGACGACAATGGCCGCAACATATTCCTGGAAGCCTATTACGACTTTCGGGACTCTGGCAACCTGCCTGCCTTCATCGAGGCACTCAAGGCATTCTTCGCCAGCCTGCCCTACCAGTGGGAGAAGGACAACCGTAATGAGCACTACTACCACTCGCTGCTCTACACCCTGCTCACCGCCTTTGGTGCCGACGTGCGTGCTGAAGAGCCCACTGCCAAGGGACAGAGCGACATCGTGCTGCTCATGCCCAAGGGCATCTACATCATGGAACTGAAATACAACGACAATGCCGACAGCGCCCTCGCACAGATTGACGCCAAGGGCTATGCCGACAAATACACCCCCGACGGACGTCCCGTCACAAAGATAGGCATAGCATTTAGTACAGACGAACGAAATATATCCGAATGGAAATCAAGATAACACAGGAGTAACTAACAGATAATGAGTCAGAAAGAACTTGTAAAACTATTCGAAAACAGAAACGTACGCGTTGTCTGGGACGACGAAAAGCAGGAATGGTATTTTTCTGTGGTAGATGTCTGTGGGGTTATGGTTGATAGCAAGGACTATCAAACTGCACGAAAGTATTGGAATAAACTAAAAGAGAGATTACGTAAAGAAGGAAATGAGTCGGTGACAAATTGTCACCAACTGAAATTACAAGCAGCGGATGGAAAATATTACAAAACAGATGTTGCTAACGTGGAGGACATGTCGCGAAGGCTGCACTCACAAATCTGGAAGCACAGATAGGTCGTTCTGTGGTATCTCCACTGAATGCGAAAGACTACTTCAAGAGTATCGAAGATAAAGACGATAAAGACGATAAAGACGATAAGTAATGATACACGAAATCAATAGCATCATGAAGATATTGTTCAAACATACCCGAATATACACTTTTCTCCTGACCCTGCTGCTCCTCTGCGGAGTGGAAAATCAGGCGTGGGCGAAGGTGAAATATCATATCCTTACTTTGCCGTTTGACGTGGCTAATTGGAATGGCTCAAACAAAGAATGGAGGAATAATATCCGTGTTGAAGCACTGCTATGCGAAAGTGACGAAACCACCATTGGACTGCCTGACCAGTTCAAAAGTCCACTCGCAACTGGCTTCAGGTATTGGGCAAGTGCCACATCAACCTATGCATCGCTCTATGATAAAGGGAATGGCACCAAAATTATAGATGTAAAGTATAACATTTATCAGTGTGGTACTGACGAAAGTGTTGAAAACTGGAAATATGCGTGTCTTTCAAATGAGCTTACAGCAGGAACCGGTGTAGGTAGCTATACTGACATCTACGTAACTTACGACTACAAGGGTAATGGCGCGGAAAATAACATATTGAAGCTTGATGGCGGAACGGAATATAACATTGGCTTTATGAACGGTAATGTAGAAAAGTTCATGTGCTTCAACCGTAGCCGTAACAACCGCGTTGCAAACGCTAACAGTGCAGGTCTGTCAGGAGAAGATTTGGCAAATGATGATTTTGTCGTACCACAAGACGGCACAGCAGCTGACCAGCTTGGTTGGAAATATAGTAAATGGGGACCTATTGGAATTTTCGCGGGATTTAAGTTCACTGGTAATGACCCTTATAACATCACCATTCTTACCTCTTATAATGGTAAAGAAATACATATAACAGATAAGATTTCTAATGTAGATAATAATGGAACTATTAAGCCATACGCAGGCTCAAGTCTTATGGCTAAGATTGGTGCTGGATCCTTGTGGTTTGATGCAAGTAATAACAAGCATTACAAAATTATATCATATTGTAGTTCAGCGTCAGACTATAATCCTGAAAAATACAAAGAAAAATATGACTTATATTGGAGCACACCCGAGGAAGACCGAGCTGAAGATTGGGTAGGCTTCTACAGATACGAGTCACCTACATTGAGCACCTTTGCCCTGTTGCCTAACAATACCAAAGGCGGATATATGTTTGTTGGTAGTAAACTGAACCAAAATGGTAAGCAAGAGCAACCAAGCGGTGGTAACTACTACTCTTATCTTGACAACTATGATAATGAAAGTGGCGTAGGACGAAGAAGCCAGCCATACTTCAAGCTCCAGTCATTAAACTCTGCCTATAGGACAGACCTTTATGAGATAAGGAAATACACCATCCATATTAAGACGCATATCTCGAATACAGAACTCACTGTTCCTGCCATGAGATGGAGTGATGCAAGGCTTGATGAAAACCCTGCCAACCACGTTCCTGAGGCGCTAAAACGTAAGTATTGTAACTATAAGGCATACAAAGATAAAGACCTCGAACAACCCATTACCACCTTTAGAGAAATTCTGGAAGAAGGCAAAGATAATTTGGATATCTATTTGGACTACACCGTTTCTGCTGAGTCAATGCCTTTCGAGACTCTGCCTGCAGGCGGCGATGCTGATAGTTATAAGAATGCACGTTGGTACACCATGCGTATGGATGGTGTGGCAAACCCTAAATACGTTGCATATAATGATGGTTCAAACAACGTCGTTGTAACTAACGAAAGTGGTGCTGCTAAGGGTGATAATACTCCCAGCAAGGTACATCAGGGCGAGAACTCTGCAGAGGCAATGGTAGCATTTATGGGCGACCCATACGAGCTGAAGATTCTCAACCGTAAGGCTTGTGAGACAGCCACGACCAATCGCTTTATAGGCTGTGCTACAGGTTCAACAGTTGAAACTACTGGTCTCACCACTGACAAGACTGGTTCTTCTGACATCAGCACATGGGAGATTGTGTATGAGAGCACTGGTGAGACAGGTATGTTGCTCAGGCAGTTCAATACAGCCGCAACTCCTAAATACATCGGTTTAGGCGACGCACCTAGCAACAAGCCTGTTACCTACAGTGCCACCTCCAGCCGTATAAGGGTGGTGGAACTGGATAAGAAGAAGTATGCCTTCCACATCATGCGAGATGATGAATCTATAGCTGTTATGGCTACCAGCAGCGAGGAGGTAGGTAGGGCACTGAAGAATGGGGGCGACTACACAGATATTCCTGAGATTATCCGCAGCCCATACCTTTCTTCTGCTACAGTAAACTTCTATGCAACTCAAACAGATGCAGAAGATAATATCAATAAGATAACCAACCTGCCATACGATGGTTCAGACACAGGAACGTATGCTCACGTTTGGGTAAGGTATAGTTTTGCAAGTGCACCATCAGTAGCGACCTACAACGTGAGAGTCAATAGTGACTATATATATACCAGTGGAGAAGCCATCGGAAGTAAGACAAGTATAACTGATACCGAGCGTGGATATGGTGAATACCAGTGGACATTCGATTTCAGTGATCCTTATGCCCTGACTATACATAATGCTGGCAACGGTAAGTATATGAAGGTTTCTTCATGGGGTGATAACGCCAATATTGAATGGAGCAGCAATGTCGCAGATGCCTCTTTATTTATAGCGAAAAGCGGTGCCCTGCCTAACACGCGTGAAGTGATGGCAGCAACTGGCGATGCTACTGATGCCTCTACCACATACTATAACATAGGCAGACCATCAGATAACACTGTGAAGCTATATAGCAATTCCAGCTACCTGTCTGGTAATGCTATCCTGCGTTTCCAGTTAAGTGCAACAGGAGCATCAGAGGTAATATATCACCTTGTTGATATGTATAATAATGTATTGTTGGATGCAACAACACGACAGGCTTTAACAGAAAATCCTGCATTCCCACCAGAGTATTATAGCCCGTTAGTAAATAAATATTACTATCACACGTCATTAGCCCATGCTAAAGCAAATCGTACAAGTGGTGATATTGCTGACGATGCTCAGATCAACCAAACCAATATCTGGGTCACCTATGACGTAAACGACCTCGTGGATCTGAAAGCAGGTCAGCTGTATCTGATGAAATACGAGGCTGGCGAGACTTTCCATCAGGAGGATGGCAGTGACGGAGTTAATCCTGACGCACAGAAAGCAGTCTATCCATACGTAAATGGTGACGGTAACTTCTTCGTGTATGGTCAGGAGCAGTATGAGTTGCAACAGCAAGGTGCTTCAAGTACACGTACACGTTGGGCTTGGTATGTAGAGAGTAACGTGCCAGGAGCACCTAAGGGCGACCCTTACCACATAACGATTAAGTCACGCCAGACGGAGTCCTACCCTATCACTAACAGCTCTGAGTATAATGCCTACTTCATGACATATAAGCCAGATGGTTACTCTGAGGTTATAACAACATTAGGATGGCCTGGCATGAATAGTGAAACGGCTACAGAATACATGGTGCTTGGCAGTGAGGGACAGTATCAGTTGGTAACAACGAATACTATTCCTATTGACAAGAACTCTGATGGAGATACCGAAGATGCTGAAGAGAATGTTCGCTATGTCGTTGATTCTTTCGAGCAGTATTGGAAGACCTACGACACCATTCGCCGTAAGTTGCTGAAGCAGAAAAAGGAAGACTATCCCGATGCTGACGATGACAAAATATTAGTACAATCCACACCATGCCTTGTCACTGGATTCACAGACAACAGGGAATACCTTACAACAAGCACTAAGGATTCACCTGCAGGTTTAGGTTTCCACTCTTATGAGAAGTGGGCTTACGCTAAGCGTTGGAATGGATATAACAACGGCTATAGCAGTGAAACAGGTAAACATGAAACAAAAAAAGGCTGGGAAAAGGTAGAGCACTGGTACCAGACCGTTAACATGGGTCAGGGCTACTTCGACTTTGTCAAGACAAGCATCGACCCCGTGCTCATTCTGCTCGACCAGCATGGATGGGAGATTATGCGTAAGCCTCTGCCATCAAGTCCTGATGACCCACAGAAGGAACTGAAATATGCGGCTATACGTCCATATAACAGCCCTATGGTGAAAGAGTATGCTTTCTGGGCAACAGCCAAGAAACGCTCCGGCCTTCACCAGTATTACCTGATGAGTGACCGCATTGGTGGTGACAACTTCACCTCTACCGACCTTACCAACCTGCCTCCTTACGGATCAAAGAACGTACTCGACAAGAAGGGTAACCTTAACGACCAGTATGTTACCTATATTGTAAAGGATGAGTATGCACAGACCTACAAACCTGCAGATAAATCAGCTAAACCATTCCTTATAGAACAAGGAATAAACCATAAATATGCTACCACGAACGAAGGGGGAACAACTCTAACCGCGAGTGACATCCCTTATCCTTATACAGGTGATATGAAGGCTTATATCCTCAATCGTGATATAACTCCCACAGAGAAATGGTTTGTAAAGCCTAATGCTGATATTGATTTTGAAATGGGTTATAATGAAGTCGAACGCACTTGGACCAAGAAGAAATCTGACGGCAACTGGGACAACAAGAACCCTAATGCCTATGAGCATAAAGACTACAAGGACAACCTTGTTGCAAGATATATATCAGAGCCGAAGTTGCTCACCGATAGTTTGGGATTTTTCTCATTCTCCAATGGCTTTGACCCATATAACATACAGATAGAGTCTGTGCAAGCATCTGCTAGATTTATGAAGACCAATGCCAATGGTGCTGGACTTCATGAAGGTTCTATCATTGGTGAATACACAGCCATACCTGGTACCGTAGCTATGGGAGATACCACAACTATTATCGACCCTAAACCTAAATGGTATGACAGCAGAAATGTATCTGTTACCAACGCAACCTTCATGGCTGTGCAGGATGCTGCTGGCAATATGCAGCTGATGCCTCGCTTCGACCATGCTACACGCATGAGCGAGTTTGACGAGCTGATAGCGCCAACATCTGCTGATGTAGCGACAACTTACACCAAACTGTATCGTCCAGTGGTGTATAAATACCTTATTATAGACAATGAAGGTCATGAGTCTCTGCGCTACAAGTCTGGTGGCGACATGACACCTCAGATTCCTGACCACTTCAGGAGTCCGCTTGCCACAAACTTCGGTTATTATGCTACAGCGACTAAAACGGGAGACGTATATAGCAACCTCAAAGATTCTATTGGAGGTGCGCTCGATGCTGCAACCCTCGACGCAAATAATACGATATATGTACGCTACGAGTATGACGAGGAAGCCGATGAGTTCCTTAAGATTCTTAAGGGCAACTGGCTGACTATGCAGCTGAATGTGAAAAATGCTATATATAACGATGGCATTAAGCAGGGAACATCTAAGCCTGCTACAATTACCTCTCAGAAGGCTTGGCAGTGGAAGTTCCTCGAAACTCCACAGAGCACTCCTGACCCATATGCTTTGTACATCTTTAACCGTAGTCAAGCAGGAACTAAACAAGCTGGAGAGAAGCGCTTCGCTTTCCTCTCCCACTCTGCAGGCGACTATGCTTTGGCTGAGGCTGGATTAGGCACATATACCTATCAGTTCCTGAATGGAAGCGGAATGGATGAAACTCATGATGCAACTATAGCTGTAGAGTCAGGTTTCAAACCTGCTGTTGGTACATTCGATGGAACTAAGTCACAGGTTATACTTACTGACGAAGTTCAGCATACATTCACATATAAGGTATATACTAACGCTGGTGTGCACGCTATCGATGCAAACCAGACACAGGAATCTGTTCATAGTAACGACTGGAAACCAGTATTGCCAGGGGCTGCTCGCACGCCTCTGCTCAATATGGACCAGTATCGTTATTACGAGCAAGACTTGTCTGTTGCTACACCTGACACCACAGGCAAATCTTTGACAAACCTTTATGGTCTGTATGATGATGTGGTATATACACGCTATACAGCTTACAAACCTGATTTAAGCAATTATCTGGTACCTAACGTCAGAAATGCTACGAGTGAAACCACCGTAGCACCAGGCCTTGGTTCTAACGATGCGCCAGTAGGGCTTGACGGCAAACGCCCATATAACATCATTTGGTACAATGACAACATGATGCAGAGTAATGGTACGATAATTACCTCAGCCGCTGACCAAGAGTTAAGTGCAAATGATGTAAACGAGTGGGAATTTGAAGGTGATGATCCCTACGCCATCAAGATAAAAAATGTACACGAGAGTACCAATACAGTCAATAAATATATCCACGAGAAATCCAGTACAACCACCGAACTCAGTACTGATGCTACTCCATTTATGCTCCTTAATAAGGATGGCTATAACTATGGAGTGTTTACAAAGACTGGCTCTGCTGTTACAGGCGCAACACCTGTGATGCTGAGTGGATATGGTAATGCCTTGACTACTGAGGCACCTACCCAGTTTATCCCATTTGCACTTTCTACCTATAAGGTAATATATCACCTGATGATTAAGAACATCGATTCAAAAATAGGTGTTGTTATACCATATAGAGGCACAGAAACAGGAAACGTGGTAAAGCCTTATAGAATAAAGTGGGGTACCACCCTACGTGACTTAACAGCCCAAAACTCTGCTTCAGGTGCTATACCTGGCGACTACTATCAACTTGGTGCGAGTCTCAAAGCTCTCCAGACAGAAACATCAGGTCTTTTCCAAAGAGACAGTATCTACTGTGTTGACGCTGGTCATGTCAGCCTTGGTGATGCCTTCGAAGTGCCTCAGCAGTTCTATCGTCCTAACGTAAGTTATGATTTCTATATAGAGGGAGTTTACAGTGCTGATGGTAAAAGCGAAATTGCTGCTATGAATTCCGAGTATAAGGGTCTTAAAATGACTAACCTTGGTGAAGACAGCGGACTGCTTGGCAACATAGTATTTGTGAACATAGTCTATAACTTCATGGGTGGTCTGGATACCAACTCTGGTAGTGACTTTGTGAAAAGTGTTGCAGACAACAAGTGGTACACATTTGAGACAAACGATGTCACACCAATGTTGGCTGAATACTCAAGTTCTCTACAGACAAAGAGCGGTTATGCTACCCACTATACCAATGACTACCTGTGGACTCCTGTGGGCGACCCATACGGATTCAAGATGTATAACCGATACTTACACAAGAATGTTGGAGGAACTGCCCAAGTGATGAGCACTGAAAACCGTACGTCCACTACTGATATTGCAATGGTAGATGAGGATACGGATAACAAAGATCTCTCAGCTAACTCTGTATATGAACTGCTTGCAACCAGTTCAACTACACCTGGCTATTTCCGCATTCACCCTGTAGCGAACATGAAGGATGTTACTCAGGTCTATATGAAGAACGTTGTTAGCGCTGGTACTGGAGTAATAAAACTAAGCACCGATCCTACAGACTGGACCTTCGGACTGAGCGAGGATGTGATGAAGCCTTACTATCAGGCTGCTGGCTACATAGGTGGACTGAACTCTGCTGGTAAAGCGGCTTATGATGTAGAAGCTGCAAAGACAAACCCTCTGGAAAGACTGATGGGTCTTCAGGATGTGGTATATAATCACGATAACAACCCAGGAAAGGTAAACTACATCGTGCATTATGCTCCAGGTTACTATCGTCTGCACAATCAACCTGGCTCATTAGGCATCACTACCCCACGCTATGCAAGCGGATATACACACGCGATAGAACGTGATGTTAATGGAGATTCTAATGAAGCAGATGCTATTCCTCTGCACTTCTATGAAGTAGAAGAATATGATATAAATAAACCTACCTTCAGAGACATTGGAACGGCAGGAAATGATTACACAGAATCACCTGCTACACGAGGTGATATACCTCTCGTGACTGTAGCCAACGATCCTGCAAGTATTTTCTACTTCTATCAGGGAACAGCAGCAGATCCAACAACAAAGATTCAGACTCAGGGCCTCTTTGTTAAAGGAAACAAGATGACTAAAACAGAATCATCAGCTACACCGTTCAAAATCATCGACATCGGTGCAGGTGTAGTGGCTCTGCAAAATGGCGATAACTATCTTGAGTATTCTCAAACTAGCGATGCAAAGTATGATTTGAAGTTTGCAAGCGATAATACAGAGAGTGCAAGATGGTGCATGAAGCCAGTGCAGAAGGATGCGACAGCTAAAGATGGTGAAATGCCATTGACTGTTGTGACAAAAAGCGGTGGCGATGACTATTACTACACCACATTCTATGCTCCATTCGACGCTCTGCTGACAAGTACAAACGATGTGGCATACATCGTACCAGAAAATGAGTGGCCAGCAATGACGGCAGGGCAAGAGTATGTAATGCAGCCTAAGAAGATTGGCACGGTTAATACAGGCACTTATGTGAATAACGACCAGTTCATACCTGCCGGCACTCCTGTCATAATCCGTACAAAAAATACCGGTGGTAATGTAACTATGGTTCTGCCTAATGCTACACCATCTTCTGCAATACCAACTAATCTCAGTGGTGAGAATCTGGAGCAGATGCTGACGCAGGATGCAGATGACCTTTTATATGTCTTCGGACGTTCTTATACTCACTCGAATGAATTCAAATATGATGATCCAAGTAGTGGTGTAGTTATCCCTGCTGGTCTTGAATTCGACAGTGGTGTAGGCTTCTACAAGAATGCCAACACCGACCGCGAGAGTAGTCCTACCAAAACAATGTGGTCACGTAATAACAAGTATGTCTATGCAAACAAGGTTTACTACCGTGGTGGTTTCACTGCTCCTGCTAAGGCTGCGGAGTTCATACCTCTCATCTTCGATTTCGATGAGGATATGGAGGAAGAAGAGGAGATGAAGGCTAAGCCGCAGACTGTTGACGTGAGTGACGATAAGGTCTATGACCTGCAGGGCAGATGCATCGCCATTGGTGAAGAGGTGCTCGACGGTTCATGGAAGAATAATGTAGCACCGGGCCTCTACATCATAGGAGGAAAGAAGGTTTATGTAGGGAAATGATGGCGGTGGCTGGCCGTCCCGATTAGTGGCGGTCAGGGAGCTGTCTCGACATATCGACATTAATACGCGAGGCGGCCTTGACTTCTCAAAAGCCAAGGCCGCCTCGCTTTGTGTTCCTTTATTTCGTTTTCCTTGTCAGTAGTATCGCTGCGAGTGTCAGGCATTCTGACACGGGGACGGCGAGCCACATGCCTTGCGGCAGGATGAGCAGGGGCATGAGGATGAATGCCGGAATGAGGAATATCAGACCGCGAAGGAGCATATATACCGTGGCGCGGGTGTTCTGCTCAATGGACTGGTAATAGCCTATGATGGCAACATTCAAAGCAAAGAATATGGCAGAGGCGGCAAAGAGCGGCAGCCCCGCTGTGGCAATCTCATGGGCTCGTGTGCCTGCATGAAGGAATAGTCCAATGAGAGGCTTTGCCCCAAGTGTGAGCACGAGTGTTGCCAACACTCCGCAGATGGTGGCGGTGCGTAGGCTGAGCCTGAATGCTTCACTCACACGTTTCTGGTTGCCGGCTCCATAGTTGAAGCTGATGATGGGCTGGGCTGACTGAGCTACGGCATTGTTGACCATGAACACGATGGGGTAGAGATAGCACGCCACGCTGAAGGCAGCAACGCCGTCCTCGCCCAGTTCGCGTATGAAGACATAGTTGCCGGCAAGCAGAACCATCGACATCGCCAGTTCGCCAAGCATGGAGGAGAAACCGTTGCGGGCCATGTAGTAGATGTTTCGGGCGGTGAGGTAGAGGCTGGTGAGGCTGAGCTTCAGGCGACGGAGATGGACGCTGTTGGTGCGGAAGAACATATACCACATTGCCATAGCCGAGGCTGCGGCGCAACTGAGTGTTGATGCCAGGGCGCTGCCGCCAATACCCATCTGCAGGGGAAAGACGAAGAGCCAGTCGAGGAAGATATTCATCAGGCCCGGGATAATCTCCAATGAGGCGGCATACTTAGGCGATCCGTCGAGACGTATGACGAAGGTGCCCACCAATTGGCTGATGATGAATACGCAGCCAGGGAGTATCAGGATGAGATACTCCAAAGCTAACGGCATGAGGGCATCGCTGCACCCCAGCATTCGCAGGAACGGTACGCGGAAGAGATATATCGCCACCGCGACGATGACCATCAGCAGCGAAGCTACCTCAATGGCTTGGGTGATATTGATGTCTGCCGCTTTGGTGTTGCCCTGCGAGAGGTGAATGCTTGCCACGACGGACACACCCACGCCAAACATCAGGGAGATGCCTGTGGTCATCAGGAACAGCGGTGCGACGATATTGATAGCCGCCAGCGCATCGCTGCCCACACCCTGACCCACGAAGATGCCGTCGGCCACAGTAAACAGCGAGGCAAACACCATTGACAGCAACGTGGGGAAGAAGATGCTGTGAAACAGCGGCTCAATCTTTGTCTTGCCAAAGTCTATACTATCCCTTTTCAGGTCTTTCATCCTTTTTGCCATGATATGCAGCTTTGTGGTGTGTACTTCTTCCTAATCATTTATATAGCTCCTTGTTGACATGTCGTAATACAAGGCCTCGAGCTCCTGCAGAGTCAGTTTCTCCACAGATCGCTCAATGATGCGTATCAACTCCTCGCGACGATAGGCTTCTGATTGCTCGAAATGTGCCATAGGGCTTAGTACTTGGTGAAGTTGTACTTTTCCCTGAGCTCTGCTTTCTTCTCCTCGCTCTGAGACGTGAAGTAACCCTTCCAGCCTGGGCAGAAGTTGATGTGCCAACGCCAGAACTTACCTAACAAAGAATCGGGCTTCTTGTCGTAATGAGCCCTGAATTTGCATGTTTCACAATTGTGTGCCATAATGATTGAATATAATATAAAAAAGGGATTATGCCTGCAAAGTTATAAACTTTTCCTCTATCCACAAATTATTTGAATAAAAATCGCTCAGGCTATGCTCTCCCTGTGTGTCTTACTTGAGTAGCGTTGAGTGTGAAATTATATTAAAAATATTCCCATTATGTACAATTATCCAATAAAAGTATTAACTTTGCAGGGATTAGACTTAGATTTCTACTAATACTTTTAGCAAAAATGCGGATAAGACTAAAACTGTTGGCAGCCGTTGCTGTCATGGCTTTTTGGGGCTGTATATCATGTCATGCTCAGCAGGTAGCGTTAAAGACCAACCTGCTATATGATGCTGCTACCACTCCAAACCTCGGTATAGAGATTGGGGTGGGGGAGAAGCACTCTGTGCAGGTGTTCTATGGGCTGAATCCCTGGAAGTTCGGACATGGTGACGACGTGAAGTTTTTGAAGCACTGGGTGGTCAACCCGGAGTGGCGTCACTGGTTCTGCCATCGCTTCAACGGTTCCTTTCTGGGCGTTCATGCCTTTGGCGGTCAGTATAATGCAGCCAAGATAAAGATGCCCTTTGGCTGGTGGAAGGAGCTGGAGGACAATCGCTTTGAGGGTTGGTTCATAGGTGGCGGCGTGAGCTACGGATACCAATGGGTCCTTGCTCGGCACTGGAATCTGGAAGCTGCCGTCGGTGTGGGGGCTGCCTATATCAGATATGATAAATTCGGATGCGGCACGTGTGGCAAGAAGCTGGACGATGGCAATAAGTTCTATATCGGGCCGACGAAGCTAGCCGTCAGTATGATGTACCTCTTTTGAATGAAAAATTAAAAATGCAAAATGCAGAATGCATAATGCAGAATGCATAATGCATAATGCATAATTCTCAATTCTCAATTCTCAATTCGTATGAAGCGATACCTTATTATATTAATAGTCCTGATGGCCATCGCTCCTGTTGTGACGGCTCAGGAGGTAATACGTCTTACCGGTGAGAAGGAGGGCAGCGACAGTCATCTGAGTGTGAAGAACGTTCAGGTGGATCGCGCGCAAGCCAAGACCGTTGTCTCGATGGACTTTGTGTTGGACTCGCTCAGGGCGCCCTCGAACCGTTACCGTGCCTTCACGCCTGTCATCAAGAGCAAGGACGGCCTGCAGTCACAGCGCCTGAAGACCCTTATCGTGAGCGGTCGCCGCCAGAATATCGTCTTCGAGCGTGACGGCATAGACCCCGAGTATGCGGGGAACTGCGTCAATGTGCGCCGTCATAACGGCGAGGCGCAGCAGTATGCCTATAATGAAGTCATAGAGAGCCAGCCCTGGCATAGGGCCGCTGATGTATATATGGAGAGTGACCTATGTGGCTGCGGCGACAGGATGAAGAACCAGGAGACCTTCCTGACATCCCTGCTGCCTCCTGATCCATACGAACTGATAGCGCTGACGGACGTAGTGCCGGCTGCGGTGAAGAAAGAACGGAACCTGCACGGCTCAGCATATATCACGTTTGTGGTGAACAAATGGGAGATGAAGCCCGACTACATGAACAACCGCGCCGAGCTGCGCAAGATAACCGACACGCTATCCGTGATGGCTCAAGATCCTAACGTCAGCGTACGCGAGATAAAGATACACGGCTATGCCTCACCGGAGAGCCCATACGCGCACAACAAGATGCTGGCTACGAACCGCGCTAAGTCGCTGACCGATTGGCTGAGACAACAGTATAGCCTGCCTGCAAGCGTCTTTGCGCCTGCTGAGGCTACGCCTGAAAACTGGGAGGGTCTGCGCAAGGCGGTCGTGGAGACCGATGCATCGGTGCTGCCGCATAAGCAGGAGATACTCAGCATCATCGATGATGGATCGCTCGCCCCAGACCCGAAGGAGCAACGCATCAAGACGCGCTATGCCGAGGAATATCGCTACCTGTTGCGTGAGGTATATCCATCGCTGCGCCGCTCGGATTATGACATCTCGTTCAATTTCAGCGACTTCACGCTCGAGCAGGCCAAGGAGATATACAAGACGCGCCCGTATCAGCTGTCTGTACGCGAGATGTGGGACGTGGCTCACACGATGCAGCCGGGCAGTCCCGAATATAATAAGGTGTTGCAGACGGCAGTCAACGTCTATCCCGATGACCCTGTGGCGAACTTGAACCTGGCGAATGTCGCCATTCGTCAGAAGGACCTGCAGAAGGCCGCGACGCTGCTTGAGAAGGCCGGCGAGTCGGGAGAGGCATATCAGTCACGCGCCGTGCTGGCAATTTTGCAGGAGCGCTACGCAGATGCCGCAGCCCTGCTTGACAAGGCAGAACAGAAGGGCGTGAACGTAAGCAAGAACCGCGAGGCGATAAAGGAAATGACGAATTAAAGCCCCACCCCAGCCCTCCCCTAAGGGAGAGGGACGTGAACAGGGACAGCAGCCCCACCCCCAGCCCTCCCCCTAAGGGAGGGGGACGTAAACAGGGACAGCAGCCCCACCCCAGCCCTCCCCCTAAGGGAGGGGGACGTAAACAGGGAGCGCGAATCAACGAATTTCACAAATTAACGAATTAACAAATTTTGTTCTTATCCCTGCATTACAGCCGCCCCTTATCAAGGGGCTCTAAATGCTCCACGATGTTACGCAAGCGTCACAAAGTGCCGAGCAATCGACATGACGATATAACGACATGACGACATGACGACATGACGGCAAAACGACATAACGACATAACGACAAAACAATATAACAAATCTAAATTTATTAACCCACAAATTTTTATCTTATGAAGAAATTAAGTTTATTAGCAATGGCAGCAGGTCTGCTGTTAGCAGGTTGCTCGTCCGACTCGGACTTGGCATCAGGAGGAAGTGATTCTGGCTTATTTAATGGTAAGACCGAGGGTTACTTCAAGATTAATCTTAACCTCCCAACCGCGCCGGTTGTTTCAACACGTGCATGGCAGGAGAGTGCTGCTGGAACTTTAGATGACGGACTGGCAGTAGAGTATGGTGTTAAAGACCTTACCCTCCTGATTTTCGATGGTGCTAATGAGGCAGATGCAACATTGAAGCAAGTTATCAGTCTGACTCCTGCACAGACCTCACAAGCAGATGATCCTAATCAGATTACCACATCACATAGCTATGTGGTAAAGTTGAAAAATGCTCCTACAGGTAATTTGTATGCACTGGCAGTAGTCAATGGTAAGGGTAATATCGAATTTAGCACAGAGACATCTATAAAGCTCAAAGGTGTAGAAACTTCAGGATGTAAACTTTCTGCTCTTCAGGCTGCTACTGCCGCATCTGCTGCTGTTGATGCCAATGATTTCATCTACAACGATGGGGGCACTGATTATTTCTTCATGACAAATGCTGTATTGAGTAATGAGCAGGGTGGTACTGTTGCACCTGCTACAGCAGCAGGCAACCAACATATCCTGGCCCCAGTGGATGCTTCTTTCATCTATGACAGCGAAGCAAAGGCAAATTCAGGAACCGCTGCTACTGACATCTATGTGGAGCGTGGCGTAGCTAAGGTAACTATTAAGTCAACTGCACTTGGTACTACTGCACTGAATGTTGGTACCGGTGTAACCTTGAATGCAAAAGCCACTTTGGACGGATGGTGTCTTGACAACACCAACACCCAGTCGTATGTAGTACGACAGGTTCCTACAGGTAATATTTGGAATCTGGCCAGCTATTCTGCTAGTGCATTAACTGATAAGTATCGCTTCGTGGGCGGTAATGCGGTTGATGCTGCCTATTGCACTCATGTAGCTGGTTATCGTACTTACTGGGCAAAAGACCCTAACTACGATGCTGCCGGCTCATTTACTGCTGCTGACTATGCTACCAAGAAGACCACAGGCATAGGTAACGAAAATCCAAAGTACTGCTTTGAGAATACCTTTGATGTCGCTCACCAGTCCTTTGTTAACACCACTCGTGCCATCGTGGGCGTGACACTGACATCTACAGGTACTTTCTACTTGAAGGGCGCTGACCGTAAGACTCTCTATTCCGAGGCTGACATAAAGAACGCTATCGTTGCAGACTTGATGAATACAGGTTCATTCTCTGCATGGTACACAGCTAATGGTTCAGGAACACTTACCGGTGCAGATGTAACCGTGACATGGAGTTCAGCAGGCGCTGGCAAGATAACTGTGGGAGAAGTAACTATTCCTGCTGCAAAGATCGGGTCAGGTGCCTATGCTACATCAGGCTTGACTATCACGGCTTCAACTGGTCTTGTTGATGGTATCAGTTTCACTGGCTTGATAAACACCTTGAATGGTATGCTGGCAAACGTAGAACGCTTTGTTGACGGTGTCGCTTACTATCCAATCCGTATAAAGCACTTCGGCGATGACCTTACTCCATGGAACTCTGGTGAATTCAAGCCAAGTTATGCTCCTGCAGAGAGTACTATAGCTTCCATTTATCCTGCCGCTGACGATAGCCGCCAGGACGCAAACTACCTAGGTCGTTATGGTATGGTACGTAATAACTGGTATGAACTCGAAATCGGTGACATCCTGAAGGTTGGCAGCTCTACTGTTCCTTCTCTCACTCCTGATCATCCTGACGATGAACTTGAGGAAGCTTACATCAAGGCTCGCATCAATATCCTGTCATGGGCTAAGCGTACCCAGAACTGGAATCTGAAGTAAACACTAAACTATCTCTTATTGTGTGGTCGCCCACTGGCGGCGACCACACAATATACAAAACCTATAAAACACATTCGCTGAAGAGTACTAAGCACATTATGAAACTGAAGAAATATATTGTAGCACTTGTATCACTCGTATTGCTCACGGGATGCAATATGATGACAGAGGATGAGGATACCACCAACTGCGGTCTCTTCGTCACCTTCAAGTACGACTATAACCTGCAACGCTCCGATATGTTCGGTGACCATGTGGGTGGTGTCACGCTCTATGTATTCGGCAGCGACGGACGCTTCGTGCGTACCTATGAGAACAACAACATCCCCTCGATGGGCATGATGCTCGACGGACAATATACACATGCTATGCAGATAATGGATCTGCCTGATGGGAAGTATCGCCTCATCGCACTGGCTAACCAAAAGAGCTATGAAGCGACGCTTGCTACTCCAGGTGCTAAGTATAGAAGGAGCAATCTGGCAGTGGGGGATGACAATGAGAAACTGACGGTGACGCTGGATCGTAGTGTGCAGCAGGGGGCAAACGCAATGGTGAGCAACATCGCTCCGCTCGATACCCTCTGGCACGGCATGACCGGAGCGGAGACAGTTGAAGTAAAGGGGTATGACAAGAAGGTGGTCAATATCTCTATGGTACGCGACACAAAGATGCTGACCATAGGGCTGCATAACCTGGATGACCCTACGGACATCTCCACGGAGGAGTTTGAATACTTCATCATGGACAAGAACGGGCGCCTGGGCTATAACAACAGCCTGCTTGAGGACGAGGATCTGGTATATACGCCATTCCGCAAGTGGGACACCGAGTCAAGAGATGCCAACGGTAACGTGACAGGCAAGACGGCTCACGCTGGCCTGACCTTTAACCGACTGCTATGGAGCGAGGAGCCCGATGAGAATGCTCTGCTGATTATCCGTAACAGGAATACCGGTAAGGAGGTCTGTGCCATCAATCTGACAGACTTCCTGGCTCAGGGGCGTAACGCCTATGATGCCTACGCCTACTCACGTCAGGAATATCTGGACAGGGCTTATGACTTCTATCTGGACTTCTTCATAAGGAATGAGAAGTGGCAGTATGCAGAGGTGCGCATCAATGTGCTGTCATGGGCTAAACGCATCCAGAACGTGAATTTGGAATAATATGATTGTGAGGCATGAAATGGTTGAATAACATATTGCTGACTGTGGCTTCTGTGTGGATGCTGACGGCCTGTTCGTCTTCTGATGACGATACAGGCATGATGCAGCAGGCAGATGTCAGCAGCAGATATATCAATCTGGCTATTGCCGTGGCTGGCGGCAATGGCTCAACCACTCGTGCCTTGCCTGTGGGTGGAGAGGACGGAGACGGAAGAGAGGCAGGCTTTGAGCGTGAGAATGCCGTCACGGGCATCACCCTGATACTCTATGAAGACGCTGCGGGCATCAATACCAGCAGCAACCCGGACATACAGTTCGTGGCGTACTATCCTGTGTCACGTGTCACTAAGGACGCGGATACACGTGTCGAGGCAACCTATGAGACGGGCAACCAGCTGGTGCCGCACAATGCGATAGACTTCACGAAGACCTATCACGCCATCGTAGTGGCTAATGCAAATCTCACCGGCTCTATAACCACCGGCAGCAAGCTGAACGACGTGCGTGACAAGACACTTGTCGATACATATATAGGTGATGCTACGAAGCCGGCCAGCAGCTGTGGTAGTTTCGTGATGTCGTCGGAGCAAGACAATACGCTGAACTTTGCGGCCATTGGTGTCAAGACACAGGATGCGGCAGGAGATTACTACTATGACATGTCAAGCCAGACACTGGTCATAGAGCGAATGGCGGCACGCATAGACTTCTGGTCGAAGAACTCTAACGGATATAAGACCAGCGCAGAGAATGCCGCCTATACCATACCAGGCTATGAATATGATGTGACCAGCAGTACGGATAAGTTTGTGGTGACAGGTATCGTGCCGTTCAATATCGTAAACGGTCATGACCCCTACGGCAACGAATATATCATCAAGCGCATCCGCACGGATATCGACGATGCGGCAACAACAAGCTATCTGTCTGACGAGACAACAACAAACTATGTCATGGACCCTCAGACAACCGCCAAGACAGGTGTGGAAAGCCTGACGGGGGCTCTGGAGAGCGTTTATAGCTTGATAGGTGACGGTTCGAAGTTGGAGAATACGACTTACAATCCATATTTCCATTCCGTGGAGTCGATGCGTGTCGCAGGTGGCATGTCAACTATTGAGACAAAGGAGAATTTGGTTGTGGCATACCCGATGGAGAATACCCTGAATGCAGGTTCTGAGCTATATTACTATGCTACGGGCATAGCCATCGTGGGCTATTATTATGTCAACGGCACGGGCACGGGAACACGCTATGTCTATCTTGGTTACCTGCGTCATCAGGGTGAGGCAGACAGTTATGACATCATGCCCTATACCACTCCGCTATCAGCGACAGATGTGCTGGGATCATCCCTCGCGATGAAGTTCGGCATCGTACGCAACAATATCTACCGCGTATGGATAGGCAGCATAGACGAAAAGGGCGAAATGGAACTGAAAATTAAGGTGAAGAAGTGGGACCCATATACGCATAGCTTTATCTATATGTGACGATAACGACCACGGATTTCGCGAATTGACACGAAGGAAATTGTACATTGTAAATGGTAAATGGTACATAGACTTTATATATTAATACTATTGGCGGTGCTGATGGCTGCCTGTTCGTCAGACGATGTCGGTACTGGCGGTACTGACTGGAGTGATGCTGACGGCATGGTGACAGTGGGGCTGCGCTTCTCGGCAGCGGGGAGCGGTGCCTCAACCCGTGCATGGCAGGACAGCGAGAATGCTACAGACGACGAGATGATGAATCTGTGGACTGTGGTAGTGGCAGATGCTGCAGGCAATGTCCAGGCTATCCACGCCTGTAAGCCTACAGGAGATACGAAGCCAGAGGTGGATGACTATGTCAACCTGACACCTGGCACCTATACCTTCTATTCGTTTGCCAACATGGCACCGTCGGTGGTGATGCAGCTGCTGGGTATCAGCGGTACGGGAGCAACGGGCTCCACCGTGACCCGCGGCAATGACAGTCCTACACAGGGTGATAATAATGAAGATCCTACGCAGGGAGGTAATGAGGAAGATGCCAATCCGTCGAAGTCTAATCAGGATGATATAGCTTCGAAGGAAGATGACACCGTGTATGAGATAGCCTTTGATGCCAATGCCAAGATTATGGTAACTCCTGAAGAAGTGAAGGTGGGCGTAGATGGTAATAACTTTGACCCAACTGCAGCAGAAAACGGTTTTGGTGCTATGGGTATTCCTATGTGCAATGTGCAGACGAAGGAGATAACCACCAGTACTACGTTTGACCTCATCGTAGTGCGCATGATGGCAAAGATGGAACTGCAGATAAAGAATGAGACAGGCGCTGCGGTGACTATTAAGTCGGCAACATTATCCAATGTGACACAGAACGATAACGGAAACCTGAAACTGCTGCCCGCGCTTACCAACCATGACACCATGGAGCCTACGCACAAGGACATACAGCCAAACCTGGGCACCGCGGCACAGGGCAATGTAACGGTTGCGGTGAATAAGGATGTCGCCGTCAATGCTACAGAAACTGTCACTTTCTATGTCAACGAGAGTGGTACGCCCGCGAATGCTGAGGGACTGTTCTACCTGACGCTGGAGATGGACAACAGCGGCACCAGCGAATATCGCTACGCCCTCATCAGCAACGATGCTAACGAGTGGAACTACATAGCACGCAATGACTATCGCAAGATTCCCATTGTGCTCGATGACCTGAAGTTTGAGATTATTCCATACGACTTCCCGCCTATCGGTGTCTATCCCTGCTCGGTGAAGGAAGTGGATGCAGTGAACCATATCTATGACTTCCAGTTCCATGATTACGGACATTTCCACCTGTTGCCCAAAGTGACGAAGGGTGGGGCAGAGGTAGAGTTTTCTGCCACGACGCCTACGTCTGGCTCTAAGTGGACGCTTATAGACAATGATTTCTCTAAGTCGTGGTTCACCTACGCGGCCTTCGGTGATGACACCCAGACGGCGAATCCGGGTGGCTTCTACCGCACAGGTTCAGGTTCCACCACCGCTGATGGTGATGATGCCGGTCAGCTTCCTGTATGGTATGCCAACGATGGTGTTGCTGGTCCGCAATGGGATCCTGCCGCCTCGGGCAACTACCGTCCGTTCATCTTCGGATACATCGCCGACCCAGGTTCTGCTGTGGAGAAGAAGGTGTATCACGAAATGAAGATTCAGGTATATAACGGCACTACGGCATACCGCCAGATGCTCTACCGCTTCTATATGACCCTCTCGGCCGAGCAGATGCTCTATGCAGCCCCTGCCAAAGGACTCTCCGTCCATCGCCGCTCGCACTTCGAGAGATGAGGGGTAAATTAAGAATTAAGAATTCACAATGCATAATGAATGAGAGATGAGGGATGAGAGAATAGGAGGATAATGATGAAACAACAAGATACGAAAGTGATGACACAATCAATATATAGCTCCTTCACCCAGCGTTTACTCTTACTCATGCTCATGATGGTCATGAGTGTGGGAAGTTCTTGGGGTGCAACGAAGGAAATTCATAAATATATCAAATGGGATCAGACTTCTGCAGTTTTTAATGTATCTGATGCTTATACTCAATTAGGAAAATCCCTTTCAGTGCTAAAGACTGCTCATAGGATAGATTGGTATGTGTTGAACGAAAGTGCAGTGAAGCAAACATTGTACGCCGGTTCTTCTCAAAATAGCGGTGTTTGGACTTTTTATTCGTATCATGGTTGGGAGTTTTGGCCTTACACAAGTGAAAATAGCAATACGAATGTATATTTGGATAACAATACAAATTATTGGGGCACTGGTGATTTGGCATCTGGATGGACAGATTGGAATCTGAGCAAACCAACGATTTATGCTCCTTCAGGTAATACTTTTGAAACATATAAAGATTATACAGTAATATGTGAAGTCTCTGCAGAAACGACACCTGCTGAAGTAGGAGTAAGATATATTTTTCATTTCAATGAAACAGGTATAGAGCCCGATGATTTTGTTGGTACATATGCAGGTGCAGAACCAGCGGTAACACCTGTGGAAATACCAAAGGCTACGACCTCAAAGGTATTAGATTTATCTGGTATTTTGTCGGAACTGCTAGATGTACAATATGCCCGATTCTATTTGGAGAAGAATGGCGAATCACAGGCTATCAGTTCTACTGCAATTACGTTTACTAATAGCCAGACAACAGACAAGGCATCTCGTGGTGCTTACTTATACACTGGTTCTGTATTGACAGAAAGTGATTTGTCTTCTATAACGGTCTCACTTGATGCAGGAACTTACGAGGACTATCAGCTTGTGGCAGTATTCTCCGATGATGCTCCACGTGCGAATACAGGAACAACTGTAACACAGGAGCCTGCCATTTTGGATGTGAAGTATGTCTATAGCTTCACATATCCTATAACAGTTGTAGATAAATACATTACTTGGGACAGCAACCAGACGAATCTTTCTATTGCTAGTTACATTGCAGAAGATTTGCCTGCATTGACGAGTAGCTCAACTGCAGGTTATATCGGGTGGTATGTTCTTGATGGTTCTTCAAATAAAGCGGACCTAATATCAGATCATTATTCAAATCATACACAATGGTCATTCAGTAATAATGGAGGTGCGTTCGCTCCTTACAGCACAGGAGACACAAGAACTACTTTCTCTATCAGCAACGCTCAAATATCCAGTAATTGGAGTTCATTTACATCACCACAGGTGAATGCGCCAGGAACAGACTTATTCGAGAACTATAAGGATTACACAATAGTGTGTGATATTTCTGATGTTTCAAGTTCTCATATAAAGGTTCGCTACGTATTCCATTTCAATGACGGCTATTCCGCTACATCATCAGATTTGACTACGGGCATGACCGTAGAACGCGACCATAACAGCAAGATAACGGCAGCACTCGACCTCGCTACCAGTGAGCACTTTGACGATGTAAACGGACAGTTTGGTAACCATCTGAATGATGACAGTAATGTTGAAAAACTGTACATTCGCTGGTACTTGGCCGACAAGAGCGGCAATTTTGTGGATACTCCTGCGGGTGTGGCACTTAGTCCGGTGGATGCCGGCTATGCCGACAAGATAGTAGGCGGAACCAACTTTGGCAAGGTGCTGCATTTAGGCAATGCCGGCGCTGTGGTTACTGCCGAAATGCTTCAGATGAATGTAGAGGTGACAGACGGAGATATAGACCTGGATGAATATCAAGTGGTCTGTGCACTGGGATATGCTGATGATGGCTACACGGCAGAGCCGTCACCGCTGAAGGCTAAATATATATACAATTTCGAGAGCCCGTTTGAAGGCAAAGTGTCACCTTCTGTTATCACCCATACTAAGGAAATCATCGTCCACTCTGATGAAACCGTGAAGGAAATTCCCCTTGACACCTATTTCGAAGAGATACTTACTGACCTTAGCACTACTGCAGAAGATCTTGGCAAGAGCCTGCACATACGCTGGTATATACAGCACGGCGACGAGCGCTATGTGCGTTCCGACCTGCAGCTGCTCCCTGTTCACGATGATATAGGCTATAAAATACATGCAGGTGTTTCCAGTTCTACGGAGCCTAAGAACGGAAGTCTGTATTGGAATACAGCTACTTGTGGCATTGTAGAACCTGCGCTGGATGGTAAACTGAATGTGAAGTTCACCATTCCCGTTAATGATAAGCTTTGGGAGAACTATAAGGTTATTGCCGTGCTTACAAAAGACCTCAGCGGGCAGGAGGTAAGTGGTGGCGAACTGACCAAGGAGCCGCAAGTGCTGAATGTGCAGTACATATTCAGCATGATAGACAGCGAGTTCAAGTTTGTGCACCATAAAGGAGCCTCGGGACGTGATTACTTCACACACGATGATGATGTGAACATCACTGCCCAGTCCGGTGACTACACAATGGATCAGACGACCATCTTCCTCCCATCAGACATCAACGTGATAGGTGGTCGCGGTGACGGCTTCTTCGTTTCTGACCGTTATACCTTAGGTTCTGCCAAGCAAAGCAATATAGACCCTGCTACCGGAGATCCTTTATCGCCAAACGGCGAAGGAGTATATCCGAAGTTCGGCGGCCTCACTGTGAAGAAGGACAACCCGATAAAGACTGCCAGGTTCCAGATTTCAGGTGTCAATAGCGTCGTGGCCTATCTTACCTCTACCAACAAGAGCAAGTCACGCACTTGCTTTGCCACAGCCACACCTACCGATGGCAGCGCTGTCGTGGCCGCAGACGGTACCAGCGATCATGAGGGAATGACTGCAGTCATAACGCTGACTCTTGACCCGGCGAAAGAATATGTTGTGGATTTCAGTGACTCCCGTGAGACCGGCAAGGAGAATGGGGGCGATATGAGTCTCCTGGGTGTACGCTTTGTGAAAGACGGCACAGAGCCTATAGTGTATGTTCCGACGCAGTTAGTCCAGTATTCCTGGGACAATGCCAACAGTAGGATTAATATAGCCGAACGCCCTGACATACGCCAAGGAGTGCATACGGTTCACTACTATATGTATATTAAGCCTTCCAAAGGTGCAAAGATGCTGCGGCTGCCTTTCCAGGAATATGGTGGTGGCGGCAACAATCTGGAGCCAATGGCATATATCCGTTGGTATGACTGGACTGCCGACCTGAGTTCCAAGCGCTTGACGAAAGTGGGCACATGGCTGAAAGAGCTTACGGATGTTGCCGGCAATCGCGGTCTGTTCATGCTGAACAACAGCGTGGCAGATCAGAAGCCTTCGCAGTCCAAGGTGGGTGTGACATACGACCCCAGTGGACTGACTAAAGACGGTGACATCATTGCCTGCGATGTCAGCAAGTATTACGACGGTCTTTATCCTGGAAGCGAGGATGATGATCGCACGGATTTTACGGGGCTGAAGTATCCCCATCTGGTTCATGAGCCGACTCTGAGCACTCGTTACCTGTTCCACGTATTCCCATCATCGGTCATTGTCAAAGACATCAAGGAGGGTGCCGACCGCTTCAATGCAGCCCTGTCGGGCTTGAACAGCGGTAATTTTGCAGAGCGCAAGAAGACGATGTTCAATCTCTACGAGAACAACGGTCGTGTGATAGTGTCGCTGAACGGTAGCGCCGGAGAATTTGCTGTTCGCGCCCAGTTGCAGACTCTCGATGAATACTATGTGTATGATGGCACAGAGGAAGGCGTACAGTGTGAAAAAATCCGTTGGTCAGCCTACTTGGAGGACGAGAGCGGCTTGTGGCAGAAGTCTGATAACCTCACAGACAATGCGGAAAGAATACACAGTTTTACCCTGAGTGACTTCAATGGCACCTACAGTCATCTCACAGGCAGTCTTGCCAATAAGGATGTCACCGCTGCTCCGGGCATGCGTTTCCACATCATTGGCTATATTGGAGCCGTGTACGGCGCTGAGGCTCCTGCCATTCACTATGAACTGCAGTTCCTTGATGCTCCGGCAATCTTGGCAGAGAATTTGGCTGCTACCGATGTGAAGCGCACCCATGAGTATTTTAATCATCATTTCCAAGAAGGCGGCATCGTTAATTTCGATAATTTCTTCGATGACCTGTCAGAGCCTACCAGCGAAGAGCAGAATATGCTCTATGAGCCGTTGGAATGGGACAAGGCGCAATATGGCTTCTGCTATCCAAAGATAGACAAATACCGCATACATACCAACTGGTCGGGCCTGACCCCTATTCACGGTGACTATATGCTGCTGAAATCTATGGGTCGCTCCGGTGTGTCTGCGAAGGGTAGTAACATTGGTGGTGTAGAAACTCCTGCTGCTGGCTGTAAGTATGTCTATTGGTGGTATAATGCCCCAGCAGAACCGTTCTATGATTACACCCACCTGAACGATAACGGCAAATACGGCGGCTACATCTACGTCGATGCCTCTGACGAGTCACGTAACATAGCGACCCTCGACTTCTCTGCCAGCCTGTGTGCCGGCTCACAGATATACTTCACAGCAGCTATAGCCGATGTGACAGAGGGCGGTAAGACCAGTCCTCAGCTGATGGCAAATGTGTTTGCCAAGAATGAGTTCGGTGAGAGAACCCATGTTATGTCCTTCCTGACATGTGTGCTGAAAACTGTAAACTCAGGTGACGGCGGCTCCTATCAATATAATAAGTGGTATCAGGTATATGGTCACGGCAATATCCCCGAGAATATCGACATCACCAACTTCACTGATTTCACGGTGGAGATAGACAACTATTCCAAGAACACCGAGGGTGCGGACTTCTGTGTTGACCAGATTGTGTTCTACACCAGTACGGGAAAGATACAGATATCTCAGACTGGAGGCGCGTGTGAGGATCAGAATCTTGAGGTCACCGCCTTTATGGATGTAGAAAATCTGGAGACTATGGTGACACTTGGAGAAAGTCCGAAGACTCTGTATTATAAAATCTTTAAGATAACAGGCAGAGACCAATACGGAGTTATATCGTTTGAACCTTATAATGATCCCGCAGTCTATGGCAACGGCGAGAACGCATACGGTCAGGTGGATGTATATAAATACGTGCTTAAGGCAGACGGTACACTTGATGACAGTACCTCAGAGATAATAGAGAGAAACAAGTGCTATGAATTCAGAGACGGCATCCTCTACTTAAAGTTGATAGACAGTAAGGTGCTCAATCTGCCGCAGGGATATGACTACTTCATTGCTATG
>JAEEGL010258943.1_pt1 | contig 37656 bp, 25 predicted proteins | sample 9134231 | NCBI WGS metagenome assembly JAEEGL01 (sample SAMN16246548, study PRJNA631951) | gut metagenome | biome: gut microbiome; feature: rumen; material: fiber-attached | host: Bos | place: Iran: Karaj | collected 2018-10 | reverse complement strand
TGCATAACACCTTCAATTGCTTCTTTCAGTAAAGAATTCAGATATTCCCTGTTTTCTCCATCCGGAAAAAATTCTAAAGAATCTACAAGTGAAACAATAAACCAGCCTGTACTTCTAAGCCAGAATGACGGGCTGTTTCCTGTTTGCTTATCACACCAGAATATTTCTTTGCTTGTATCATGTGCATGATAATACAGTTTTTTTTCTGTATTAAATGCATAATCACGAATATATTTGTACTGCTTTGTTACCTCGTCAAATATTTCTTCTTTGCCTTTTAAAAGTGCATAGCGAAGATAAAATGGAACATACATATACATTCCATCAAGCCAGATTTGATTCGGATATGAAACCTTATGGCAAAAATTGTATCCGTTTGTTGTTCTAGGAACATTCATCAGATAATCATATGTATTTTCGATTGCATTCATGTATTTGTGATTTAATGTGTAAATATACAGATTAAACAGTACACGGCTTTCACATATTGAATCAAGTTCGCCTTCGGTAAAGCCAGGCATTTCGGGCTTTGGTGAACAAAAGTTTCCGTTTTCATCAAGATAATAATCAACAAAGGTTTTTACAAAATCAATATATTTTTTATTATTAGTCTGATTATAAAGTTCAATAATGGAGTTTAAAAATACGCCATCAATGTAATTCCATTTGCCTTTAAAACTTTCCTGATTCCACTGTGGAATATATGAATCTGTATGATCCAATAAATCGTGTATAAAAAAATCTAAACTGTACTTTTTGTTTTCTGATTCAACTTTCTCCATATATTCCTCACCACTTATCTGATTTTCTATAATTGTATGCGTATTAATACAACATGATAATAACAGTATTATTATTGCAAATGCAATGCACAAATACAATTTGTTTTTCAATTTTTCCGACCTTTTTTAATATTTTTTTAAGAATTAACCTATTGCTTGAAAATTGAACCCCGCAATCGGCGCACAATTCTAGCCTGCCCTACAGAAAAATCTTTTAGTTCCATATCAGGTTCAAGCCTGAGTTTAACAATTCTGTCGCCTGTTCTTTTTTCAAGGGAAATTGGAGTACCAACATATATATGTCTTCCATTTTCTGACTGTAAATCATCATAGGTCATTTCAATCAGATTATTTGTCTGAATTGCATATTCTATAATGTGTATTTTTCCGGCAAAATCCATGCCAGTTGCTTCTTTTTTTTCAAATCTGACAGAATCGCTGTTTAACTGTTCCGGAATCAGAATTATTTTTTGCTGAATTCGTTCTAAAAGACCTTCCTCTTTTTCTTTAGGTAAATCAAGCTGCCTTAATTTTTCGCGCATTACTGTAAAATGTTTTTCGCGCTCTGTTTCTTTTATCAGACCTGCTGGTTTTATCTGCATTTTTTCCGGCATTTTTGTAATCCGCCCAAAAGGCAGTGACGCTGTTTCTGAACGTGTTGTCTTTGTCTGCCCGATAAAATCCAGATTGCTTTTTTCTATTGATGCCTGAGTTTCTTCTTCGGTTTCATAATCAAGCAAAAAAATTCCTGGTGCTAAAACTTTTTTTATATGCTTTGATATTTCTGAATTATTTTCTACTAAGATTTGCTTTTCTTGCGAAACCTGAAGGACATATCCACGGTAAATTGTTGCAGAATTATAAATTTTATACCATTCATCAATTGAATCTTTCAAAACCTGTGGCAGTGAATGTAAAAGAATTTTATTCAAGCAGGTCCAAATTTTTTCTGGTGTATAACCCATATCAAAACTTCGCATACACGAGTTTCTGGTAATTTCATAAGTACTGACTGTATCAAACCTGCGGATATCAGAAAAAATTGCTACATCAAAAAAATCTGCCAGTGACATTCCCGGCATTACAGAAATGTTAAATGTTCCGTCTAAACTGATAAATTTTTGTGAATATTGTTTTTCTTCCTTATTGATTCCTGTTGTATAAACTGTTGTGCCGTCTTTTTCTGAAATACATTGTGTTAAAAGTCCAAAATTTTTACACCCTTCTAAAAGCACATCTAAATAATTCTTATTTTCGGTTTCTGTTTTAACATTATATTCCTGTGCAAGCAAAGCCTGAAAACGTGATGTTCCAGAAAGGGCAACAGACGGATGCTCAGTTGATTTTTCATTTAATAAAAAAGCACTTCGGTATAATACATCTTTTTCAAAACCCTTTTCTGGAATGCTAAGCACAATATCCGAAACTAATTGTGCCCTTCTAAAAAATTCTGTTCTTGAACAAGGACCTGCCAAAGCTGCAGCCAGATAAAAATATCTTTCGTTTTCAGAGAGCAAAACAAATTGCTCCCATTTTGATTTTACAAGCCTTAGTTCACCATCACAGTCTCTATACACTCCTAAGTAAATAAATGCTTTTATAAGCGAAGTAAAAATATTTATCTTATCAGAACAGGCAGAAAAAGTTTCTTCCATAAGCTGTATTGTCTTTTTTTTCAGAGAGCCGTCATTTTTACATAACCCTGGATGCATCGAAATAAAAGAAACAAAAGCCGCAAGCAGCTGTTCCGAAATTTTTTGTTCACCTGCTACAGTAATTTTTGAATCACACGGTGGAAGCAAAATTGAAAGATTTTTTATTTTTTCAAATTCTTCATCCAAAAATGGGTTTATCCGGTATACATTTTTTCCAATTGAAGCATCATGTGTTTGAAAAAGTATGAGCCGTTCTTCCAGATTCATCAGTCTTTCGTATAGTTCGGCAAAACCAAAGGTCTGTGAAAATAATTTGTTTAAGTTTTCCTGTGTTGCATACGGCAATTCCATAACCGCAGTAATAATCATTACATCAGATTCAGATAACAGCTGTATCAGAGTGTTTTTCACTTCTGCTTTTCTGATAAATGCACTTAATTCTTCAATTAATTTTTGCTTGTTATACGGAGTTTTTACTTCACCCAAATACATCCGCACTAAATCAAAAAAATGTACATCAGGCAAAACAGAATGGGCTTCTCGCCATTTTAAAACATTCTTTGCGTGTTCACTCATTCGATTGCTTTGCATGCTGCACACCCCAATTCTTCAATATTGCGTATCATTCGGTAAGTATAACCTTGCTCAGCTAAAAATTTCTGCCGGTTAGAGCCATATTCTTCTTCAACTGTGCCACGTGTAATCAAGGTATAAAAAGTGGATTTACGTTCTTTTGGCCGTAGAATTCGACCAAGTCTTTGAGCTTCTTCCTGACGGCTTCCAAAAGTTCCAGACACTTGTATTGCCATAGAAGCATCTGGCAAATCAACTGCAAAATTTGCTACTTTTGACACAACCAGAATTTTTAACTCACCATTTCTGAATTTTTCATAAATTACATCACGTTCTGCATTTGGTGTTTTTCCTGTAATAATCGGCACATTTAATTCTCTGGAAATTATTTCAAGCTGATTTAAATATTGCCCTATAACAAGAATTTTATCCTCTGAATGTGTTTGCACAAGCCGTTTTACAACTTCAATTTTCAAAGGATTTTCACTTGCAATTCTGTGTTTTTCACGCTGTGTTGCAGTGGCATATTCCAGTTCACATTTTGCATCTAAATCCAGACGCACCTCTATACATTCGGCATTTGCAATCCATCCGGAATGTTCCAGTTCTTTCCACGGAACATCGTAGCGCTTTGGACCTACCAGACTAAACACATAGCCTTCACAACCATCCTCGCGGACAAGCGTTGCTGTAAGACCTGCACGACGCACAGCCTGAATTTCTGCAGTAACCCTAAAAACAGGTGCCGGTAAAAGATGCACTTCATCATAAATAATTAATCCCCAGGCACGTTCCCGGAAAATCTGAAAATGCGGATAAGGTCCTGTTTTTTCTGGACGCCATGTCAAAACCTGATACGTTGCTACCGTAACTGGTTTTATGTTTTTTTCTTCACCGGTATATTCACCGATATCATCATCTGTTAAATTTGTTTTATCCTTTAACTCCTGAATCCACTGATGTACCGCCGTTATATTAGTTGTTAAAATCAGTGTGTTTGTTTTAAGCAGTTCCATAATCTGCATGCCGACAATAGTTTTACCTGCACCACAGGGAAGAACAATTGTTCCAAAACCTGTTCCTGGACCTTTGTTTCCTACCAGAGCCTTTGCCGCTTCAAGTTGATAATTTCTGATAACAAGTTCTTTTCCCTGCAGTGTTGTTTTTCTTAAATTGATTTCGTAAGGTTCGCCTTCACGAAGCGGCACTTCATCTTTAACCGGCCAGCCAAGTTTTAATAGTTCCTGTTTAACAGTTCCGCGATCAGTTAATAAAAGCTTAAAAGAATTGTCTTCATTTGGAGTAAGATATTTTTCCATTACTTTGTGTGCTTTTATTTCTTTATAAATCAACTCATTTTCTGTTATCAGTTTTAAATAATCGTTGTGTTCAGGTTTTTCTTTTTCTTCTGTATTTATCTGCAAATTTTTTTCTAATACTGATGCATCAAAATCATCATCACTTTTAAGAACAATTTTCCCAAACTTGCCTGCAGTTTCTTTTATCCAGCCTGTTACCACCTGTGGAATATCATAGCGTGTATATTTTTCTAGAATTGCTATAACATCCTCTGGCGAAAATCCGGCACTGGTAGCATTCCACAAAGATAAAGCAGAAATTCGATAAGTGTGCAAATGTTCTGGTGAACGTTCCAGTTCTGAAAACGGAATCAGTGCCATTTTACACTCATTTGCCAGTGGTGCATGTACATCAAGAAGTATAGTTCTGTCGCTTTGTATCATCAGCGGATTGTCTAATTGCATAACAAAATATTTTACTATAATAAGTGCAAAAAGACTATAGTTTTTTTTTAAGTCTTATTGTATGATTTTTTTATTATGAAAATTTGGGTAAAATTCTTAATCGGTTCTATTCTCGGAATTATCTGTGCACTGGTTATTCCTGGTGACACAATGTTCATTCAGAAAATTCTTCCTTTTGCTACAGAATTCTCGATTCGTTTTGGAAGATACATGCTTCTTCCTGTGTTGTTTTTCAGTATGACAATTTCTGTCTGCCGTCTGTATGAATCAAATCTGCTTTTTAAAACATTTTTAAAAACAGCACTTGTTATAATCTGTTCCACTTTGATTTTAACAGCACTTGGTTTAATTACAGGATTAATTGTTCATCTTCCACGCATTCCAATCCCTGTCGAAAAAATTTCGCAGACACCAAGTTTAAAAATTGCAGAAAATCTTTTAAAGCTTTTTCCAAAATCGGTTTTTGACTGCTTTATTGACGGAGCCTATCTTTTGCCACTTTACATTTTTGCAGGTTTTGCCGGTGCCGGATGTTCGACAGACAGAAACATTGCAAAACCAATGCTCAATTTATTTGATTCAATGTCTCGGGTTTCTTACACCATCATGTGTTTTTTTACAGATATGCTAAGCATCGGCATGATTCCAATTGCCGCTACCTGGACAATTCAGTTTATTCAGACAATTAAAGCCGGTACTTTTACAAATCTGATTCTGTTACTTTCTGTTGATTTTATTTTCATTATCTTTGTATTGTATCCGCTTATCCTGCGCTTTGGTTTCAAAGAATTACACCCATACAGAATTTTGTACGCAAGCATCACTTCAATTGTTACTGCTTTTTTCTCGGGCGATACAAATCTGGTTTTATCACTTAATTTACGTCATGCAAAAGAAAGTCTCGGTGTGCACAGAAGACTGAATTCTGTTACACTTCCGGTTTTCTCTACTTTTTGTCGTGGAGGCTCCGCAATGGTAACAGCAATCTGCTTTATTATCATTTTACGTTCATACTCCAGTCTGGGCATTAAATTGTTTGACGTTATCTGGATTTTTGCTTTTGCAACCCTTTGTTCATTCTTTTTAGGAGCCTTGCCGATGGGCGGAACTTTCACTGCTCTTACAGTAATGTGCAGCCTTTATGGTCGTGGATACGCAGCAGGTTATCTTCTTTTAAAACCTGCTGCCCCAATTATCTGCTGCTTTGCTTGTGCAATTGATGCTGCAACCGCAATGTTTGGTTCATACCTTATAGCATCAAAGAGCCATCTGGCAGAACACAAAGAAACCAGATATTTTATCTAGCGGTTTTTCAAAAGCGCAGCAAAAGGATTATAACTCATTCCATCATCACTTCCACTGTAATTGCTTTTGCTGCGTCCATCCTGGCTTTTATAACTGCGGTTCCCGTCTGTTTTTTTTGCATCTTGTCCCGGAATTTTTGCCCTGACTACCCGAACAACTTTTTTTGCACCTGTTCCTTCTTCTGATACTTTTGTTCCTGCTGCACGTGAAGCTGCATTTCCCATACCAACGCGCGATGCTGCATCAGATTTTAGCGACAGACTTATACGCCTTCTGTCTACATCCAATCCTATAATTGTAAACTCGTGAATATCACCAACTTTCACAACTTCCAGCGGATCTGTAACAAAACTATCGCTTAATTCAGAAACATGTATCAGGCCTGTTTCGTGAATACCTAAATCAACAAAAGCACCAAAATCCACAACATTCTTAATCTTTCCGGTTACCTTCATTCCTTCTCGCAAATCTTCAAACTGAACAACACCTTTTTGCAAAATTGGTTTTGGATAACCGTCTCGTGGATCGCGGTTTGGTTTTTGCAGCTCATTGATAATATCAACAATTGTTGTATCACCCAAACTGAATTTTTCTTTAAGGGCTTTTTTTACCTGTGCAGAAATATCTGTCTTTTCTTTTACAAGCGGCATTACTTCGCGAGCTGCTGCATAGTTTTCCGGATGTACCCAGGTATTGTCCAACGGATCTGAACTTTCTGGAATTTTCAAAAAGCCTGCACACTGTTCAAAAGCTTTTGGACCAAGCCCACTGATTTTTTTCAGATCTTCGCGGCTTGTTATTTTTCCATGTTCATCACGATACGCAACAATTTTTTTTGCAAGCGGTCCGTTAATGCCTGAAACATATTTTAAAAGGTGATAACTGGCTGTATTCAAATTTACACCAACATTGTTTACAACAGAACCAACAACTTCATCTAGAGTTTCGGACAGTTTTTTCTGATTAACATCATGCTGATACAAACCAACTCCAATTGCTTTTGGATCAATTTTTACAAGCTCGGCAAGTGGATCCTGAAGTCTGCGCCCCATACTGATGGCTCCACGAATCGTTAAATCCAAATCCGGGAATTCTTCGCGTGCAGTATCACTTGCAGAATAAACTGAAGCCCCAGATTCATCTACCACTGTATACATTACATCCAGATTGTAATCACTGATAACATGCGAAACAATTTCCTGTACTTCGTGACTGCCTGTTCCGTTTCCAACTGCAACCAGCTGAATGTTGTACTGCTTTATAGCCTGCCGTAATTGAATTGCAGAACCCTGTGGGTCCGTTACTTGCTTCATCAAAAAATATCCCAGATATTTTCCAGTTTCATCAAGAGCGGCACATTTTGTTCCTGTTCGAATACCAGGGTCTACACCCAGAACTCTTGTTCCTTTAATTGGCTGCTGCATCAAAAGGTTTTTCAGGTTTTCGCTGAATATTCCAATTCCGTGATTATCTGCCTGTTCTGATAAATCACTTCGAATTTCACGAACAACAGCCGGTGACAAAAGTCTAACAAGTCCGTCTTCTATTGCATCAGCGTGATACTTATTGTTTATTGTGTATTTTTTCTTGAGTAATTTTACGGCACCGTCTACATCAACATCAATTTCTACATCGAGTGCCTGTTCACGTTCTCCACGATTTATGGCAAGCACACGATGCGGTTTTATCTCATTTAATGCCTCTGAATAATCCCAATACATCTGGTATACTGATGTTTTAGCAACCTCATCTCCACCAATGCCCTTAACCTTTATAAATCCTGTTTTTAAATAAAAATCATGAACGTCGCTGCGGTTTTCACCTTCCTGCGAAACACGTTCTGCAAGAATGTCTTTTGCCCCATCAAGTGCAGCTTCTGCAGAATATACACAAAGTTCCTCTGGTTCTGCGTCCAACCTGATATATTTTTCTGATTCTGTTTCCAGAGCGGCATCATCCAGTTTAAGCATCAGTTCTGCAAGTGGTTCTAATCCCCTTTCAACTGCAAGCATACCGCGGGTCTTTTTTTTCTTTTTGAATGGAGCCCATAAATCTTCAAGTTCTGTAAGTGTTTTTGCATTCATTACCGCATCGTATAAAAAATCGGTAAGTTTACCTTGCGAAAAAATGCCTTTTATTATTTCTATTCTGCGTGTTTCTAGATTTGAATATGTTTTAAAAAGATGATCACAGTCACGAACCTGAACTTCGTCCAGAGAACCATGTGCCTCTTTTCGATAACGCGAAATAAACGGGATTGTACATCCTTCGTTTACAAGTGAAATGACAGCACTTACCTGCTGCATCCTGATAGAAAGCTCGTCAGCTATGCGCTTCATGATATCAATTTCATTTACATGAAGCGACTCAATTAATTCTGTAGTAAATTCCATAGTGACGATATTTTATCAGAGCCCAAGTTTTATTGCTACACCCCCGTAAACTCCAGAGCCTGCAAAACTTTTCCAGATATTTGCTGATTGTCCACCAAAGAAAATGTCCAGCTCAAGAACACGCACATTCAAGGCAAAATCCAGTTCTTGTGTCCATACAGCATTTGCACGGTACAAATCCAAAGCAAAACCAAACATGCCCATAAGCCAGGTTTCTGCCCGTACACCGAATTCCATGTCAAAGTTTTTAGACCGGAATAAACCTGTATAGCGTGAATTTGGATCATTAAACTTAAACTGCAGAATTGGTTTAACTACAAGTATCTGTGTTTTAAATGGACGGTATGCTGCCTGAAAACCAATCCTGAAAGGTCTGTAATATGTTTTATTCACAGAATGATAAGAAATGATTTCATCAGATGGTGTAGAAGTTGTTGTGGCAATTGAAGAACCGCTTTCAGAAGAATTTTCGCCAGATTCTCCCGATTCCCCGGATTCTCCTGAAGAATTTTTAAAGTTATCTGCAAAAGTTCCAATAATTCCGCCTTCACCAAGTTCAACACTTCCAGCATAATGAATACGCATTTCATGTTTTAGTGTTGCAGGCTTCAATGGTAAATTTGTTACAAGAACTCCTAAATCAAGTACTTTTAAAAGCGGATATTCTGCTTCAATTGATAAATCCAGTCCACCCGATTTCATCAATGCCGCCATATCAATGTCAAAGCCGTTTGATATAGAAAATGGTGTATACACAGAGAAGGTTGTATCAATTGCACCGCGCATTGAACCATCAGTGTTTGCTACAAAAGAAAATCCGCCCGATGGAGATGGTGCATAAACTAAAGGCATAAAATAATTTGGAGTAATCTTAAAGGTTATCGGATGAACTTCAGGACCAAAATGTGTTCCAAAACTTGCACCAATAACACCAAAGACACTTGCACCTAAACCGAAGGTACCGTTCTTGACTGTATCCAGAGAGTTTCCGTTTGCAATAAAATCGATAATTGCTTTTGGAATTGCTCCGTATCCGTCACCTTCTACCCGGACAAAAATTCCAGCGGTAAACTTATCTTTTAGATTTACATTAAAGTAAATGTTTGATGCCAAATTCAAGTCCAGTCTTAGCCCGCTGTTTGTAAGCTTGTCCGACATATCATTAAAATCCAGAACAATTTCCTGGGTAAAAATATCGCCAAGTGTAAAATAGTTATTAGACAAACCGACAACAGTATCAACACCAAGTTCAAAGGCACGCCTTGCAGGATTAATCTCTGCAAAAACAGAAGAAATTAGGATTAATGTAATCAGTAAACAAATTATTTTTTTCATGCTATTCCCCCTGTTCCCCTGATGAACCTGAACCCCAGTCAAATGTTGTGTCAACCTTTGCTGCAGCAGATAATGCAATCGAAATCTTTATACGAGGATTCTTGCTCGACGGCGGTATTTTTACTCCATCAGTAAGCTTAAGTTTTATATCCGGTGAAAATGGAACAGTATTTAATATATATTCTATTTCATCTTTTGTTAAAGCCAGCCTTTCTGTTTCGTTGCTCTTTTTGATCTGGAATTCTTTTTTTGTAAATGCTTTTCCAGTGCCGTTATCAATTTCTCCAGAACAAGAAATACCCATATTGTTTTCGTACGTAACAATTAATGCAACAGAATAGTCTTTTACATAATCATCCAGATTCATGCCGATATCTGTCGGTTCTGTTCTTTTTAATAAATCTCCGCGTGGATCTGCATCGCCATAGATTTTTGGTGAAAGATCCACTTCATATACAGATTTTCCTTCGACTAATGTTTTAATTTCTAAAGGAAGCAGCAGAACAATATCTGCAATAATCTTCGCAGGATTTTCTGCTGTATACTTGCTTGAACCATCATCATTGTAAATATCAGAACGACTGATTTCTATATCTTCTACAGCCAGGTTATAAGCCAATCTTAAATCTGCCGGTTTTGCATTAAGTACATCACTTAAACCTGTTAAAGCAACACTTGGTGCAGGAAGTGCCGTAGTCCATTTTTCTGTTTCAGGAATAACAAGCGCATCCACAAAATCCAGAGTTTCGCCGTCTGGAGTTTTGTACAGTTCAACATTGTTTTCATCATAAGTTGCATAAATTGAACCTGATATATTTTTGCTTAACTGTTTCAATACTCCAGATGACATATATAAGTTTGCAGCTATATCACCAAAGCCTAACTCTTCGCCAAGAAAATCTTTAATTACAGATAAATCAATCGGATCTGCATCTTCCTGCGGGAATTTTCCAGAAACATTTCCGGCATTTTTCGGACAAACACTTACTTTATTCCAGACAACTTTTGGAGTAATGCTTTTTATTTCAAAAGTAATTTTGTCACCAAGTTTCAGATTATTAACGGTAAGTGTTCCTTCTGCTTTATTATATCCAGGTAAATTTATCTTGATGTTAAAATCAAAATATGTGTGATCAAACGGATAGAAGGTAAAATCTGTTGCTTCGATTTTTTTTGTTTCAGTTTTTGTTTCACCTGTTCCTTCAAATACAAGAGGTGAAAGAGTGTTGTCAATTTCAAAGGCAGTAGAAACTGTTCTGATTTCTATACTGTTTCCAGCCGGAAGTTTATATTCTGTTTCAAATTCAACACCAAACTCATCAAAAGAAATGTATTTTATCCATTGCTTCAAATCTTCTGGAACCGCTACTTCAATTGATTGTTCCAAATTTCCAGCTAATTCTTCTGAAAGTTTTACCACTGCGGATGAAATATTACTGATACTTAATGATCCACTAACTCCAATATCAAATGTATCCAGATCTGGTAAAATAATTTTTGAAGGATGTCCTCCCGCTCTGTCATTTACAATTTCAAAATTTGCCGTACATCCAAAAGTGATGTCATTCAAATTGATTGTCTGATCATCCAGCGGAATTGTTACAGTTGTTCCAACAATCGGATACACTCCCGATAAATTTATACCTTCTGTTTGAGTAATATTCAGGTTTAAAGAACAATTAATGCCTTCCCATTGTGCAAAACCAGGAATTGCAACATCCAGTATAAGGTCACCGTCACCAATTGTTGCTGACTTAAACAGGTCTGATCCGGTATCTCCAAGCGGCACAGTCTGATTAAAGGATATCGGGTCTACAGTACAATCAAAGCCGCAAAGCTCTGCAATTTTTGCTCCTGAAAAATCCAGTTTCATCTGTGCTTTTGGGAATGTTCCCAAAGTACCACCACGAACAGTTGCTGTCATATACAATTTTGATTCTGTTTCAATTTTGGCATTTGAAACATCTACAACTATCGAAGCACCTGTTTCTCCGGTAATAGAATTGTTACAGGCTGTCTGACAGATTGTATTTCCTTCGTTATCACGTAACTCCAGATTGGTAAGTGTTACTTCATAATTTGCACTTGCACCTGTGAGTTTGGAAAATTCAATATTAATTGTAGAACTTTGTCCGAACTTGATGTAATCCAAAAGGATATTGTCCTCGTCATCTTTCATTTCTACTTTAATCGCAGGCAGACTGTATCCCATGTAAGAAGTTTCATTAGAAAGTGCAACTTCTGTTCCAAATTCTGCAAGCGAAACTTCAAAGTCCTTTATATCAGCAAGTAAATCCGAAATAAAACTTGTATCAAGATTCTGATTAACACTAATTTCCGGATTTATTTCTGGAATTGTAAATTCAGCTTTTTGATTAGCAGATTCTTCTACCGAAAGATTGTTCAAAGCCTCTTCCATTTTTGCAGTATATTCAGAAAAATCGATGGAAACATCAGCCAAAGGATAGCGGACTGCAAAAGTCATAACATCAGTAGGAATTGTATATTCCTTGATTATCAGTTTTTCTGATAAACCGTCGCCCATAAAGCCTTTTATTTTTTCTGCATTAAAATAGTCGTTTAACTTAAATTCAACTGTACCAGCAGATGCTTCAATTTTTGGTTTTGTCCGGATTGTTAATTTTTCTGGTAATTGAAAATCACAGCTTAAAGTTATCAGAGTTAAAAGTATGCTTACTGTAACAATTAAAGCGCATTTTTTTTGCATAGTTCCTCCAAAAATATACAAATTTTAAGTTTTTCCGAAAACCGGAAATCCATAATCTATCAATTAAACATTATAAATTCTCTGCTTAATCTTTTGAATTATATCACATAATTTACTAAATTCCATATTTTAAGTATAATTTTAACTATGAAAATGTCTAAAACTATGATTGCAACATTGCGCGAAGCTCCTTCTGATGCCGTTGTTGCAAGTCACCAATTAATGATGCGTTCTGGAATGCTCCGGAAGCTCGGAAACGGTCTTTTTTGTTATTTGCCGTTAGGTTTGCGTTCTTTTCGCAAAGTAGAAAACATTATCCGTGAAGAAATGGATGCCATAGGGGCTATGGAATTTATGCAGCCTGTTGTTGTTCCTGGTGAAATCTGGCGTGAGTCGGGCCGTTGGGAAACAATGGGACCTGGAATGCTCAAAGCTGTAAACCGTGTTAATCAGGAACTTGTTGTAAGCCCTACTGCCGAAGAAGCTTTTACAGCCCTTATCCGTGATGAACTTTCTTCTTACAAACAGCTTCCGCTTGTAACATATCAAATCCGTACAAAATACCGCGATGAAATCCGTCCACGTTACGGTGTAATGCGTGGCCGTGAATTTACCATGAAAGATGCTTATTCTTTCCACGCAAATCAAGAAAGCTTAGACAAAACCTACGAAGATTTTGCAAAAGCTTACCGCAGAATCTTTAAGCGCCTTGGTCTTTCTGTTATTCCTGTACGTGCAGACTCTGGTGCCATGGGTGGAACAGGTTCCGAAGAATTTATGGTTGAAAGTGAAATCGGAGACGACACACTGATACTTTGTCCTAAATGTGGTTACGCTGCAAATACCGAAAAAGCTTCCTGTGCCCCGGATATCGCAACCGATGATTCAGGAAATCCACAGATTTTAACAGATAAACCTTACGAACCTGTTGCAACTCCAGATGTAAAATCCATTGCTGATATGGAAAAATTCTTTGGAACAACATCAAAACGCTTCATTAAAGTAATTGTTTACAAAGTATTAAACAGTATTCTAGACCTGCACGATGCTCCTGGCTGTAAAAACTTAAAACAAATTAAAGAAGGTGATGCTGAGCCTTATTACCCGGAATGTTTCGTTGCAGTTTGTATCCGCGGCGATTTAGACATTAATGAAGCAAAACTGTGTTCTTTACTTAAAGCTAGCGAAGTTATCCTTGCAGATGAAGATGATTTAATCCGCCTTACTGGTGCAACTCATGGTTTTGTCGGACCAATCAATCTGGATACAATTCCAGTTATCTGTGATAACTCAATCATTACACAAAATAAAGACGGTTCTCTGGAAGCCCGCGTTCACGATGCCTTTACTGGCGGCCGCCAGAAAGATTTACACCTAAAACATGTTGAACCTATCCGCGACTTTAAGCCTTATCTTTGTGCTGATGTTAGAACCTGTGTTGCAGGCGATAAATGCTGCAACTGCGGAAGCGAATATTACACAAAAAAAGGTAACGAACTTGGACATATTTTCAAACTCGGTTACAAATACACAAAATCCATGAATGTAACATACCTGGACGAAACAGGAAAACCGCAGATTCCTACAATGGGCTGCTACGGAATTGGTATAGACCGTGCCTTAGCTTCAATTATTGAAGAACATCACGATTCTGATGGAATTACCTGGCCAATGACTGTTGCACCATATCAGGTTGTGGTTGTCCCGGTTAAATACGAAAACGAAATGAAAGAAGTTGCTGATAAAATCTACAACGACTTACTTGCAAACGGAATTGAAGTAATTCTCGATGACCGAAACGATCGTCCGGGCGTAAAATTCAAGGATTCTGAACTTATCGGTATTCCGGTTCGTATTGTTGTAGGCGACAAAAACCTGCCAAACGTTGAATACAAAAACCGCACAGAAGAAAAAGAAATTCTTTCTGTAGCTGATGCAACTAAAAAAGCAATCGATACTGTAAAAAAACAACTTGCGGAGCTTAATGCATAATGAAACTTAAGTCTTTTAACAAAACATATTTGTCTTTAATGCTGATACTTTTATTTACCATGCTTTCTGGTTTTGTTTACGCTTTACCTGGAGTAAAAGATTATTTACCAACCGAAGCCGGACAGTATGTTTACTATAAAGACTTAAGTTTTAAAAACGACACCTATATCGGTTTTTTACAATATGATGAATCTACATATTCTGCCAGATATTTTTCACCAAAAACCGATACAGGTATTGTTAATGTTCTTATTGTGTTTACAGTTGATTCATCCAAAAACACACTTGAATTGACTGGCGAAAACATCATTCAGGCAAATGGTACAAAGGATGCCAGCACTGAAGTAAATTACCTTCACGACCTTTTGTATGAACTTACAGCCCGCCGAAAAAAAATTAATCCCGAAAATCTGAAAACTGAATACAGAACCAGTGATATTTACGGACAGTTTGGTGGCGAAGTTACTTTAATCTGGGATTACAAAATACCGCTTTTTAATCTTTTAAAAATTCAGGATTCTTCCGGCAATGTACTTTTACAGGCGGTATGCCTTAATGCAATTACCAGTTCTGATGACAAAGGTTTTGAAAACTTTCCCGGCTTTTCTGCCCTTCCTGCTGCTCCAAAAAAAGCCAAATTTAATCAAAAAAAACTTGATAAACAATGGAAAGCCGCTTCAGATAATATGTGGCTTTTAAACAGCGATGCCCTTGTTTTTTCCAGCGAATCTGAACTGATGTTAGATTTTTTTAATGACAAACCTTTTTCTTTACAGGATTATTTTTCGCGGTCATATCTTTTAAGTTCAGAATATAATTACGGTTATTTGCCTCAAGCTGAAATTCAAAACATAAACGATTCTCTTATTGTTTCGACAATGCAGTATAATGTTCAAAATCAAAAATGGACAAAAGACATTAAGATTATCAGAAATAAAGACAAATCAAAATATCAGATTTCCGGCATAACTGTTTTTTATGATTATTACAAAAAATATTCCGGATACTTTGATACAATTGTAAAACGCATTACAAAGCAGACAGACTCTAAAAATTAAAGTTTTCAGCACCTCCGATAATTTATCTGAAAGAAGACCGGGCAAGCGGACTTCCTATCCACACACCTTCACTGCCAAGATATTCTGTTTTTTGACCATCAATTAAAAACTGAACACTGTCTATTGTCGAAAAACAGGTCGCTGTATAAACAATCTGCATCAATTGTGTTATATATCCTTCGACGCCGTATTTATTTACTACAAAGTTATCACTAAAGTTTAATGTGGCAACTTTGTTTGAAATTGATGCAGACAATAGCCGTGTTCCTTCTGGAATCATAGACATGTACCCTTTTTCCAGTTCATTTATTGTCGGACCCTGCAAAAGCATGTTAATCGAAGTTGTAAGCGGCGTTAATGTTTTTGGAACAAGACGCTCCAATTCAAAACGGCTTACCGCACCATCACCGTCTACCATTACAAAACATAAAATCAAACGTGTGTTTTCTTTTTTATGTTCATCAATTTTTACAATTTCGTTTTCTTTTGCCTCATCTGCATTCTGAGAAATCTGCGGCATATTTGTTTGAACTGTAGCCTTTGTTTCTTTTTCTGGAACTTCGGTATTTTCTGTTTTTTTGTTTTGTGGTTTTGCTACATTTTTTTTCACAGGTTCAATTGCAGCTAAAAGTGAATCATCTTTGTTAATTATTGCAGATAATAACCTTACTGATTTATCTTTTATTTTTTCTTCCGAAACCACTAAAACACTTTCCGGATTTTCGCTCTGTTCTTCTTCTGCCACTTCAATATTTTTTTCTTCTTCTGGCATAACTTTTTCTATCTGTTTTTGTACCCATTCTGGAGTACTGCCGAACACTTCATTAAAAAAATTTGTTTGTCCTAAAACACGAAAAATTCTGTTCTTAGAAATCAAAAACAAAAAAGACAAAATAATAATGAATGCAATCCAAAATATTAAGTTTTTTTTCAAATCAGAATTGTTTTTTTCACCCATAAAAAAATTATAACACACAATCAAAGTTAAATGAAAGGGTTTGACAATTTACCATTTGAATTGATATATTTTTATAATGAATTTATATCAAGGTATTTCAGCTTCTTCTGGAATTGGAATCGGTAACGCATATTTTTTAGAAAATACACAGTCTTTTCCTATTCCACAACTTTTGATAAAAGATAACGAAAAAGAAAAAAGCTGGAAAAGATTTTTAAACTCTCTGGAAAACATAAAAAAAGAACTTGAGCAAAGCTCTGATGCCTCAAATAAAGATCAGAGTATGATTTCAGAAACTTATCTGATGATGCTCAATGATACTATTTTTCTTTCAGAAATTAAATCAGCTTTTTATTCATCAAGTTTTAACATTGAATACATAGTCAATAAAGTTGTCTTAGAATATGCCGAAAAACTCCGTTCTCTTGAAGATCAGTATTTAATGGAACGCGCATTTGATATTACCGATATTTTTACCCGGGTTATTTATAATATGCTCGGCTATAAAATCCGAAAAGTAACATCAATTCCTGAACATTCTATAATCATTGCGCATGCAATTCAACCTTCAGAAGCAATCGAAATTCTTAAACAAAATATTTCCGGAATTGTCTTAAACGAAGGTGGAGTTAACAGTCACTTGGCAATTCTTGCCCGATCTTATGGCATTCCAGCAATTTTTGGTATTGATACATTTAAAATTTTTAATTTAAAATCATTTAATACCGCAACCCAGGTAATTGTCGATTCAAACAGCGGCAAAGTCATCATCTATCCGGATGAAATGACCTGCAAACTTTACACAGAAAAAAAACAGATAGAACAAAAAGCTGTCGAAAGAATGAACGCTTATGTTGGAAAACCTGCCCTTACAAAAGACAACGTGCAGTTTTCAATGTTTGCCAACATCGGTTCTGTAGAAGAAGCAGATAATGCCATTAAAAACGGCGCAGATGGAATCGGACTGCTTCGCACAGAATTCCTGTTTATGCAGGCTCAAGACAGAAACGAAATTTTAACAGAACAAACACAGTTTGAATTCTATAAACAAATCTTGCAAAAAATGGGCGATAAACCTGTTACCATGCGCACACTTGATGCAGGCGGCGACAAAGTAATTCATGGTATGGATGATACTTATCAGGAAAAAAATCCTTTACTTGGAAACCGCGCAATTCGTTTCTGTCTTTCGCGTCCTGATATTTTTAAGACACAATTGCGCGCCTTATTCCGTGCATCAGTTTACGGAAATTTACGTATTTTGTTTCCGCTTATTTCCACAGTTGATCAGTATCTGCAAATACAAAAAATAGTTCACGAAGTTAAAATCAGTCTTAAAACAGATGAAATTGAATTCAAAGAAGATATTCCACTTGGTATAATGATTGAAACACCTTCGGCTGCAGTTTGTGCCGATTTGTTTGCTCCGTTGTGCGATTTTTTCTCAATTGGAACTAATGATTTAACACAATATACTCTTGCCGTTGACCGCGAAAATCTTTCTGTTGCTTCGCTCTTTGATGAATTGTGTCCTTGCGTTATCAGATTAATTAAACATACACTTGAATCTGCAAATAAATTCAAAATACCAGTTACAGTGTGCGGAGAATTTGCATCCCGAAAGGAAGGTATTAAAATTTTAGCGGGTTTGGGAATCCGCAATTTAAGTATGACTCCGACCAAAATTAATGAAGCAAAAGAATTTTTATCGCTTTTAACAATACCTGATATGGAAAAACAAATACAGGATTTATTATGAACAATTCAGAAGAAAAAGTAGAACAGACAAAACTTGAATTTGATACTGATAAAGAATACTCTAATCTTCCGCTCATCGTTATTGCTGGACGCCCGAATGTAGGTAAATCTACTTTGTTTAACAGACTTTTGCATAAAAGACGTGCAATCACAGATCCTACACCAGGTGTAACCCGCGACCCTATTACCGAAAAAGCCTTCATCAACGGAAAACCTGTCCGTATTATGGATACAGGCGGATTCAAGCTGGATCGCGACATTGGCACAATGGAAGCTGTTATGGATGAACTTGTTGTAGAAAAAACAATCAGTTCGTTAAAAGAAGCAGATAAGATTCTGTTACTTTTGGAAGCAGGAAACATAACTGGCGAAGACGAAGAATTTATTGATTTGCTCCGTCCATACTGGAATAAAGTTCTGGCAGCTGTTAACAAGTGCGAAGGCGGTAAAGACGAACATGCAGCCTGGGATTTTATGAATTTTGGTTTTAAAAATATTTTGTGTATTTCTGCAGAACACGGTGACCACATCGAAGAGCTTTCTGATGAATTATTAAAAAATCTTGATTTTTCTAAAGTAACCGAAGGACCGGAAGAAACAAAAATCCGAATAGCAATAGTCGGAAAACCTAACACCGGAAAATCTACATTATCAAACAGACTTACTCACACCAATTCTTCAATTGTTAGTGACTATGCCGGAACCACGCGCGATGTCGTTGAAGGCGATTTTACATACAAAGATATAAAGTTTCAGGTGCTCGATACAGCAGGTATCAGACGAAAAGCCAAGGTAACAGAAAATGTCGAGTATTATTCTGTGAATCGTGCAATAAAAACCCTGGATGATGCGGATGTTGTTTTTTTAATGATTGATGCTCAGGAAGGTTTAACAGAACAGGATAAAAAACTTTGTGCCCTGGCTCACAAAAGAGGACGCGGAATAATTTTTATTCTGAATAAATGGGACACTCAGGAACAGGACAAAAAAACTGCAAAAAAAGCAGAAGAAAACATCCGCATAATGTTTGGTCAAATGAATTACGCTCCTATCCTGGAAATTTCTGCAAAAAATGGTACAGGCATCAAAAACCTGTTAAACACAACTATCGAAGTTTACAACCAGTTAACACGCAAAACCGATACATCAGTTTTGAATAATGCCATTAAAGACTGGCTCCAGGCATATGCCCCACCTGCAAGCAGAACTGCACACTTCAAAATCCGTTACATGGTTCAAACCGAAGTAAATCCGGTTTCCTTTTTACTTTTTGCAACCAGACCAGAAGTTGTTCCTCAAAGTTATCTTTCGTATCTAAAAAATAAAATCCGTACCGATCTTGGTTATGACAAAATTCCTGTTGTTCTGGAATTAAAAGCCAGCCGTCAAAAATGGGAAAACAGGGAGCGATAAATGGCACAATTCACGATTGGCGAAGTTGAAGATATTACTGGTGTAAAAGCCCACATCCTCAGGTATTGGGAACAGGTTATCCCTTCCATAGCACCTCAAAAAAATCTTGGCGGCCGGCGCACTTATTCAATGCGCGAAGTCCAGCTTATTATGCGCCTGCGTTATCTGATTCAGGAAAAAAAATACACGATTGAAGGCGCCAGAAACTGCTTAATTGATGAAGCAACTTTAACTTCTGAACTGGAACAAAAAGGCGCTGTCGAAGCTTCTGATGCAATTATTGCAATTAACGAAGTTCGCAGCGAACTGATTTCTTTATACACAAATATTCACAAGAGGAACAATGTTACAGACTGATATTTTTTCGCCTCTGAATTCCGAAAGCCAGAATATTCTTTCAAATTTCGATACAGTTTTACAGAATGTGAACCATCTTAATACTAAACAACTGCATTTTTTGCCTCAGGATATTCGCGAACTTTCACATCAACTTACAGATGAACGCTCTTCTCGTCGGCTTAGCTACATGAACGAGAAACGTTTTTTATCAGCCTATACCCGTTACTTTATGTGGTGGAATTTGTTCAGACTTACTTCGGTTTTTTCTGCAATGGATAAAAGCTGTTTTGATTGCTTAACGGATAATTCCTATGCTTTGGATATTGGCAGCGGACCTTTAACAGTTCCTGTTGCCTTATGGCTTGCCCGCCCAGAATTACGCGAAAAACAAATTACCTGGTACTGCATGGATTTATCTTCTTCAATCTTAACACTTGGCGAAAATATATTTCTCTCTGTAGCTGCACAAACAATAACTGAAAACAAAAATATTCAACCTTGGAAAATTATCCGTATTAAAGGCAGCTTAAGAACTTCGCTTAAAAATAAACCCAAATTCATAACCTGTGCCAATGTATTTAATGAAATGTTCTGGGATTCTGATAAACCGCTTGAACAGCTTTCTAAACAATATATCGATACACTTATAAAATATCTGGATACAAAAAACAAAGCTTCGGTTTTTATTGCAGAACCAGGAATTCCACGGGCAGCCAGATTCGTTTCTTTATGCCGCGACATTTTTATCCGGAAAGAATGGACATTAACCTCACCCTGTACACATTATCAAAAATGCCCGGCCAGCGGAAACAAAGGCGGAAAATGGTGCCACTTTATTCTTGATACAAAAACCGCGCCACAAAAACTGCTTAAGCTTTCTGAAGAAGCCGGGCTTCCAAAAGACCGAGCATCAATTAGTTTTATTTGTGCCAATACCACAAAAAGCGAAACTGCTGCAAATTCTGAACTGAACTTAAGAGTTATCTCAGATCCAATAAAATTACCACAAAACAAAACCGGCATTTACTGTTGTTCTTCAAAAGGCCTGATTCTTTATACAAAAAAACTGTATTCATCCGGAAGCTTTATTCAGACAAATCTAAAACCTGAAATAAAACTGCCTGTCGATAAAAAAACGGATGCCTTTATTCTGTAAAAAGCATCCGTCTTTGAAAAAATTGCATAGCCCGGCATTTCTGCACACACCCTGCAATTATATAAAAATGCCGAAATAATTTACTTAAAAATGATTTTCATTTCTTTTGCATATAAATCTGGAATTTTGTAGCGCATTACTTCCTGCTTGGCAGAAAGTTCAACACCAACTTCAAAAGGTTTTGCCAAAAGAGCAACTTTCGAAATCCGCTCAAATGTTTTGAATCCATTTTTTGCATTTACATTTGCCTGAACTTCGCTGTCAATTAATTTGATAATTTCTTCCTTAGTTAACAAATCCCTGTAATCTGTAAAACTGATATTATTGTCCTGTGCATATTGAGTTACTTCTGCTTCTGAAGGAATAACTAAAGCTCCTAAAGATTTTTCATCCTGACCAACAACAACAGACTGTGAAATGTATTTTGATTCATTCATTTTCATTTCAATTGGAGCAGGTTCAACATTTTCACCACCACGCAGAACAATTGTATCCTTTTTGCGGCCGCGAAGAACAAGTTCACCTGTTACAGTTTTCATTCCCAAGTCTCCTGTATCAAACCATCCGTCCTTATCAATTACCTTTGCAGTAAGTTCTGGTTTTTTGTAATAACCTTTCATTACAATTCCACCGCGAACCTGAATAGAACCTTTTACTCCAGGTTTTTCTATAATTTTTCCAAAATCATCTACAAGACGAACTTCTACGCCGCGTATCGGTTTACCAACAGTTCCAAAAACAGGTTTATTCATCGGTCTAACACTGATAACAGGAGCAGTTTCTGTTAAACCATAACCTTCAACAATGTTAACACCGATTGTCCAGAAGAAATTATCAACTGCAGGCGGATATGCGCCTCCACCAGAAACTCCACCCATCAGATTTGTTCCAAACATTGCACGGATTTTTTTGAAAACCAGCACATCGCCAAGACATTTTATCAGACCCAGAATTATCCAAGGTATAAACAAAAATATCCAAAGTAAAACAATGTGGTCATATCTGTATCGCGCTGCTTTTCTAAACATCAAACGATCAATCTTACTGTGTAATGATCCCGCGCCAACAAAGAAAGAGAAAAGTGCATAAGTAATTCCGCCGGTTTTGCGCATTTTCCTATAAATGCCTTCGTATACGGCTTCAAAAACTCGAGGTACAGCTGGAATTGCAGTTGGATTCACTTTCTGAATATCAGCAAGCAAAACTGGTCCAACAGGTTTTGAATAACAAAGAGTTGCTCCCTGACTAGTAATAATATATTCACATAATCTCTGGAAAGCATGCCATACAGGCAAAATACATAATGCGTTGTTTCCAGGTTTAAGTGGAATACGTTCTACAAGTTCATCAATCTGTGTTAAAAAAGCTTTATGCTGAAGCATAACACCTTTTGGTTCACCTGTTGTTCCCGAAGTAAAAATGATACATGCCAAATCGTCTTTTTGACCTTTCTCAAATTCTGCTTCAACAATACCCTGATTTTCTGCACGATATTTTTTTCCGCGTTCATGCAATTCACTAAAAGAAAGATATTCTACACCAGAATCTTTGCAGGCATCTATGGTAGTTTCATCAATTGGGTCAAAACTGATAATTCGATTTAATGTCGGAATACCATTTTTTACTGATAATATTTTTTTTACCTGATTGTTATTTTCTGCAACTACTGTTTTACATTCTGCGAATGACAAAATATATTGAATGTCTTTTTCTGTAGCGTCACAACCACGTGGAACATCGCAGGCTCCAATTCCCATAATACCTAAATCGCACTGAAACCATTCAGCACGATTTTCTGATATTAATCCTATGTGGTCTTCACGTCCTAAACCTAAAGATAAAAAACCTGCTCCAGAATCATAAGCCTTTTCTAATAATTCTTTATATGTAACTGGCAAAAAATTGCCGTCTTTGTCTTTATATCTTTGAGCTACAACTTCTGGATTATTTTTCGCTACTTCTTTAATAATTTTTGGAATAGTTTGTTCCATGATTCCTCCAAATGACATTTTTTCATTATTTGTCATTTTGTATATTTATTATAACACAAATTTATTTTTATTGCAAATCCCCTTTTGCATTGTGTATTGCAAAAAAAAGATATGCCTTTGCTTAAACATGCCTAACAAATACACATGCATCACCAATTGTTTCTTTAGTCATGTTTTATTGCTAGTGCATGTTTTTTTTTGTGTTTCACGTGAAACATTTTTTCTTTTTACTTAACTTCAGGGACCTTGCCTGCTTAAAAAAAGCCGGTGAACTTGTGTCCGCCGGCTTTAGTGTTTCACGTGAAACATTATTCGTCTGAGGCTGGTATATCGTCTACATCATCCTCACTTTCAGATATTCCTGAATCCTCATCAGTTTCAAAAGTTTCCGGAGTATCATCTTCGATTAACAGATTCTTTTCACGTTCTTTTTCTTCATCATCTTTAACAATTTTATCAAGACCAATAACCATATCAGGCAAATCAATCTTGAACATTTTAATTCCTCCAGCTGTTCTAGATCTGGTTGGAATTTTCTTTGATTTTAATCTTAATGTTTTTCCCTGGCTGGTTATACAAACTATTTCATCATCATCTGCAATTGTAATGGCACATACAATTTCACCAGATTTTTCTGTAATGTTGTAAACTTTTTGTCCGCCGGTTCCACGACCATGAGCACCAAACTGATCAAATTCAACACGTTTTCCAAAGCCAAATTCTGTAATCAAAATCATCTTTGAATTTTCTTCAATTCTAAGTGCTGCAGAAAGTTCATCATCAGAAGAAAGCTTTATTCCTCTGTTTCCTCCAGAAGCTCTTCCCATTGGTCTGATTTTATCTTCATTAAAACGTAAGGCACGACCACGTCTTGTTATAAGAACAATGTCATCGTTTCCTTCAGTCAAAATTGCAGAAACAAGTTTATCTCCGTCTTTAAGGCGTATAGCAAGAACTCCTCGGGTTTTGGCATTAGCAAATTCTGTAAATGGAACTTTTTTTACAATACCGCCCGCAGTAGCCATCAACATAAAGGTATTTTCACTGAATTCTTCCATTGTGACAACAGCAGTAATTTCTTCATTAGGAGATAAGGCCAAAAGACTTTTTATATGTGAACCACGACTGTTTTTTGTAGCTTCTGGAATTTCGTGGATTTTAAGCCAATATGCCCGGCCTTCTGATGTAATAAATGTTACATACGCATGAGTTGATGCAATAAACATCTGATTGATAAAATCATCATCTGCAAGCTTTGTTCCAGACATACCTTTACCGCCACGACCCTGTGCTTTATATACTGATACAGGCATTCGCTTAATGTATCCTAGTTTTGACATAAGAACTACCATTTCTTCACGCTTTATAAGGTCTTCTACATTAATTGCTTCAACTTCTGCATGAACAATATCTGTCCTTCTGTCATCACCATATTTTTTTGCCAGCTCATTTGTCTCGTCTTTGATGATTGCCAGTATTTTTTCGTGATGTGCAAGCAAGTCTTCCAGATACTCTATCCAGGCCTGAAGTTCTTTTATTTCTTTTTGTAAGTCTTCAACCTGCAGATGTGTTAAGCGTTTTAGCTGCATATCTACGATTGCCTGAGCCTGTTCATCATCAAAATTAAATCGTTTTTCCAGAGCCAGTTTTGCTGCTTCTGTATCACGGCTTTCTTTTATGATTTTTATTACTTCATCAATATTGTTGATTGCTGTAATAAGTGCCTGCAAAATATGCATTCTATGTTTGGCAACTTTTAAATCATATTCTGTACGGCGTGTAATTACTTCATCACGATGATTTACAAAATGCTGGATTATTTGTTTTAAAGTTAAGATTTCTGGTCTAAGGTATCTGGTTCCATCGTCTTTTCTAACAGGAACCAAAGCCAGATTTATAACCCCAAAGTTTGACTGTAAATCTGTTTTTGTAAAAAGCTGATTTAATACTATCTTTGGAATAGCCCCTTTTTTCAAATCGATAACAAGGCGCATTCCTGTTCTATCTGATGATTCATCGTTTGCATTTACAACACCATCAATCATCTTATCACGTATCAGTTCTTTAACTCTTCTGATTATATTTGTGGTGTTTACTCCATACGGAACTTCTGTAAATACAATTGATTCACGTCCATGTTTATCAGTTTCAATTGTAAACTTTGAACGAATAGTAATTTTTCCGCGCCCGGTTTTATATGCTTTTTTTATTCCTTCAGTTCCATAAATTATTCCGCCAGTCGGAAAATCAGGCCCTTTTATGTGCTTCATCAGTTCATCAATTGAAATATCTGTATTATCAATGTAAGCACTTATGGCTGATGCAACTTCGCGTAAGTTATGTGTCGGCATGTTTGTAGCCATACCAACAGCAATACCAGTTGTTCCGTTACAAAGTAAAAATGGAAATTTACCAGGAAGTACAGAAGGTTCTTTTGTTGTATCATCAAAGTTTGCTACCATATCAACAGTGTCTTTTGAAATATCCGCTGTCATTTCTTCGGTAATCTTTGACATCTTTGCTTCTGTGTAACGGTAGGCAGCAGGCGGGTCACCGGCAATAGTACCGAAGTTTCCCTGTGGAGTTACTGTTGTATATCTTTGAGCAAAATCCTGTCCAAGTCGAACAAGAGCATCATAAACAGAAGCATCACCATGTGGATGGTAATGACCAAGAACTTCACCTACGATAGTGGCGCATTTTTTTGTTTTGCCACCACTAGCCAAATGTAAAGTATCCATTGCATACATAATTCGACGATGCACAGGTTTTAAACCGTCGCGAACATCAGGTAAAGCACGCTGTACAATTACAGACATTGAATAGTCTATATAAGCTTGTTTTACTTCATCTTCAATAGGTATTTTTATTAAAGAGCCACCCTCAGCGGTTTTTATTTCTTCCATAATTATGAAATACTCCTACTTTATTTTTGCAAACTATAAGCAGTAAATTATATATCAAGATTTGCGTAACTTGAATTTTCTTCGATAAAGCGACGTCGTGGTTCTACTTCTTCTCCCATACAAACGGTAAAAATTTTGTCTGCAGCTTCTGCATCTGGAATTGTTACAACACGCATTTTTCTGTGTGTCGGATCCATTGTGGTTTCCCAAAGTTGCTTTCCGTCCATTTCACCAAGACCTTTATAACGCTGAACATCTGCTTTTTCACGCTGATCACCTAAAGCAGCTAATGCATCATCACGTTCCTGGTCAGAATAACAATAAACAGGTTCTTTTTTGCCAAGCTGAACTTTGAACAAAGGTGGCATAGCCAGATATACATAGCCTTTTTCAATAAGTTCCGGCATATAACGGAAAAAGAAAGTTAAAAGCAAAGTACGAATATGACTTCCGTCAACATCAGCATCTGCCATAATAATTATTTTATGATAACGTAATTTATCAATATTAAAGTCTTTTCCAAAACCTGCACCTAAAGAAGCAATAACCGGTTCCAGTTTATCGTTGTTCATTACTTTTTCAGGACGAACTTTTTCAACATTAAGCATTTTTCCCCAAAGCGGAAGAATAGCCTGTGTTTTTGGGTCCCTACCCTTTTTTGCAGAACCACCGGCTGAATCTCCTTCGACTATGTATACTTCACACATTTCCGGATTTTTAAGTGAACAGTCTGCAAGTTTTTCCGGTAAACCAAAGCCGTCAGACATTGTTTTTTTACGCATATTGTCTTTGGCTTTACGTGCAGCAATTCGGGCTTTTGCTTCATCAATGGCTTTTTTTAGGATTTTTTCGACTACATCAGGATTTTGTTCAAAATATAAAGTTAATTTTTCTTTTAAAACCTGATCTACAATCGTTCGAACTTCTGTATTACCGAGTTTTTCTTTTGTCTGTCCTTCAAATTCTGGTTCAGGTACTTTCATAGAAATAACTGCAGTTAATCCAGAACTGTAATCTTCATATGTTAATTTTTCATCTTTATCAAAGTTTTTGCGTAATTTTTCGTTAGCATCAAAAAATTTATTTAAAACAAAACGTAATGCACTTTTAAAACCATCAAGATGAGTACCACCATCACGTGTATTAATATCATTTACGAAAGTTAAAATGTTTTCACTGTATGAATTGTTATAGTGCATTGATATTTCTGTTATTACATCATCACGTTCTTCATTGATGTAGATTGGTTCTTCAGGTAATGCATTTTTGCCTTTATCAATATTTTTAACAAATTCGTTAATACCACCTTCAAAACGAAGCTTTTCTTCTTTAGGAGTTTCAAGTCTTTCATCACGGAAAATAATAGTAATTCCACTATTTAAAAAAGCAAGTTCACGTAAACGAAGTTTTAATGTTTCATAATCGTATTGTGTTGTTTCTGTAAAAATTGTTTTATCTGCTTTCCAGCGAATTATTGTTCCATGTTTATCTGATGTACCGGTTTTTTCAACTTTTGTTTTTGGAACACCACGTTCATAACGCTGATGAAAACTAAATCCATCACGATAAATAACAGCTTCCATCCAGTCTGATAATGCATTTACACAGGCTACACCAACACCATGCAAACCACCAGAAACCTTGTAAGAACCTTTATCAAACTTTCCACCAGCATGTAATCTAGTTAAAACAAGTTCAAGAGCACTTACACCTTCTATAGGATGAATATCTGTAGGAATACCACGACCATTGTCTTCAACACGAACAATATCATTTTGTTCAAGTGCTACAACAATAGTATCACAGAAACCTGCCATAGCTTCGTCGATAGAGTTATCAACAACTTCATAAACCAGATGATGTAGTCCACGTGGACCTGTAGAACCGATATACATACCAGGTCTTTTACGAACAGCTTCCAGTCCTTTTAAAACCTGAATATTACCAGCTGAATATGATGTGGTCATTTTTTTTCCTAAACAAAAAGTTATAAAATAGTAGAATTAATCATATCTGTATTGCTAAAAAAAGTAAAGGCGGTTTATAATTACTATATGGATACATGGAATTACAGCGATTTTTGGAATGAATCCATTAATCAGCTTAAAAAAGAATATACAGAAAATGGCAGACAACATGAATTTGAACTTTGGTTTAAAGCTGCTTATGAAAAATCAGAAAAAGAAAAAATAATTGTTTCAGTTCCTTCAATTTTTTATAGAGATCAGATGAAAAATAAAGGATATAAAAAAGAAATAGAAAATAAAATTTCTGAATTAACTGGAATTCAAATTTCTACTGAATACATCATAAAAGAAAAAGCATCTTCTACAGAAAATATAGAAAAACCTAATTCAGAAAAAAAAGCAGTTACGGAAACAAAATCTACATCTATAAAAGCACCAGAAAAACATCCAATGCTTTCAAGTGATTTTACATTTAATACATATGTAAAATGCGAAGACAATAAATTTGCATATAATGCAGGTTTAGCGGTTTCAAAAAATCCTGGAACTGCTTACAATCCATTATTAATTTATGGTGGAGTTGGTGTTGGAAAAACTCACTTAATGCAGGCTATAGGAAATGCAATCTGGCAAAATATTAAAGGTAAAGTAATATATATAACTGCAGAAAACTTTACAAATGAATTTATTGATTCAATAAACACAAATACAATGAATAAATTTAAAAATAAATATCGGTCTGCAGATGCATTATTAATTGATGATATTCAATTTTTACAGAAAAAAGATGGAACACAGGAAGAATTATTTAATACATTCGAAGCTTTATATAATTCAAAAAAACAAATTGTTTTTACCTGTGATAGACCAGTTTCTGAATTAAAAAATCTCACAGAACGTTTAAAAAGCCGTTTTGAAATGGGATTAAATGTTGATATATTAACTCCTAACTTTGAAGGAAGAAGAGCTATTCTGGAAAAGAGAATTACAACAGATCCTTCATTTCAATCTATAGTAATAAAACCAGAAGTTTTAGATTTAATTGCACAAAATGTTGAAACAAATGTTAGAGATTTAATTGCATCATTAATTAAAATAAAAGGATATTCAGAACTGGTTGGTGAAGAAGTAACATTAGAAATTGCCAGAAAACAACTTAGAGATAATTTCTTTTCACCACGAACAGAAAATATATCAGTAGAAAACATACAAAAAGTTGTTGCTGATTATTATCATATATCTTATACAGATTTGAAAGGTTCTAAAAGAACAAAAAATATAATGCTGCCAAGACAAATTGCAATATACATTGTTCAGGAATTATGTGAACTTTCTACAACAGAAATTGGCAGAGAATTTGGAGGACGTGATCACACAACGATTATGCATGCTCTGAATAAAATAAAAGAAATGCTGATGATTGATCCAACATTTGAATCAACAATTCAGCTGTTAATTAGAGCAGTAAAAGATTATAAAAAATAAAATATACAAAAGTTGTGGAAAATGTGATAAAATAATGTTGAAAAACATTGAATAAATGTTATTATTGTTGAAAAGTGGAAAACATAAACAAAAACTGATATTAGTTTTTAAGTTTGTAAATCCTTGATATACAATAAAAAAAAGGACTTTTCAACATTTCCACAAGGCTTATTATTATTATTATTTTTATATATATAAATATTATATTAAGAAAGAATCCATAAAAAATGGATCTGGAGGAAATATGAAATTTACATTTGAAAGAGATGCAATGATCAAAGAAATATCAATTGCACAGGAAATTATTTCTACAAAAAATGCTACATCAATATTATCTAATGTTATGTTTATAGCAGAAAATAATACACTTACAATAAAAGCAACTGATATAAAAGTAACTTTTGAAACTAAACTTCCAGTAGAAATTGAAGAAGAAGGAAGCACCACAGTTTTCTGTGATAAATTTATGAGTATTCTTAATTCACTTCCTTCAGGAAGTATAGAATTTAATCAAAATGACATAAAAATTGTTATTAAACATGTTTCTGTTCGTGGTAATTCACAATTAAAAAGTATGGCAAGCGACAAATTTCCAGAATTTAATTCAGATGAAAATATTAATTATTTTGAACTGCCGGCATCAGAATTTAAACAGATGATTACACAAACTATTTTTGCAGTATCAGATGATGAAACAAGATACTTTATGAATGGTGTATATTTTGAGAAAAAAGAAGATAACCTTGTAATGGTTTCTACAGATAGCCGTCGTTTAGCATATGCTGAAAAAAATATTTGTCAGGGAATTAATGATTTTAAACCGGCAATAGTTCCTCCAAAAGTTCTTAATATTATTATTAAAAGAATGCCACAGGAAGGAAACATTTCTTTGAGTATTGCTGATAAAATAATTTTCTTTAAATTTGGTAATTATAAATTTTCTTCAGTTTTAATTGATGGACAATTTCCAAATTACAAACGCGTTATTCCAGAAAATCAAACTTCATATTTCGAAGTTGAAAAAAAAGAACTTGCAGACGCTCTTAAACGTGTAAGTCTTTTAGTTGAACAAAAATCACATAGAGTTTATTTTTCATTAACACCAGGAAATCTTACAATCACTTCACAGGAATCAGATATAGGATCTGCAAAAATGGAAATTGCCTGTAAGTATGATGGTCCGGAAACATTGATGGCATTTAACTATCTTTATATTGAAGAACCAATGAAAGTAATTGACTCAGAAAGATTAAGATTTGAATTTACAGAAAATCTAAGAGCAGTAACACTAAAATCAGAACCTGCTTCGGATTTCTTCCATGTTATTATGCCAATGGCAATGGAATAAAAAAAACATAAAGTGCCATTTCTTTCAGTAAATTATAAAAATTTCAGAAATCTTTCGGATAAATCCATTGATTTTCAGGCAAAAGAAATTTTTTTTGTCGGAGAAAATGGACAAGGAAAAAGTAATATTCTGGAGTCATTGTATTTTTTAGCATACGGAAATTCTTTTAGAACTCGTAAAGAAAATGAACTTATCAAATATGGTCAAAATGATTTAGGGGTAAGTGCTTTTTTTATTAATGATAAAGGAATAAATGAAAGAATTTCTATAAAAATACAGGAAGGCAAAAAAAAGATAGAAAAAAACGGCAAAAAAATTACTGACAGAAAAGAGCTTATAAATACAATTCCTGCAGTATTGTTTTGTCATGATGATTTAGAATTTGTATCGGGCGAACCAGAAAAGCGTAGGTTTTTTATTGACCAGACAATTTCAATGAATGATGTTGTTTATTTAGATTATTTGAGAAGATACAAAAAAACTCTTAAAAGTCGTAACATTATATTAAAAGAAAAACAATATTCAATGCTTGATGTTTATGATATTCAGTTAATAGAAAATGGAATAGAAATACAAAAAAAACGGAAAAATACTTTTTTTTTGATAAATTCGATTTTTACTAAAATTTATCAAGAAGTATCTGGAATAGATAGTGTTACAATCGAATATCGGCCTTTCTGGCAAACCACAAATAAAGAAGAAATAATAGAAATATTAAAAAACAAAAGGGAACAGGATAAAATTTTAAAAACTACAACAAGCGGACCACATCGGGATGCAATTATATTTATGCGTAAAGGACAGCCTTTTGTAAATACTGCATCAACAGGACAAAGAAGACTTGCGGCTTTAGCTTTGCGTATTGTTCAGGCTGTATATTTTTCTCAAATAAATAATAAAAAACCAATATTACTCATGGATGATGTTCTTTTGGAATTAGATCCTGAAAAACGTAAAAAAATAATGTTATTGCTGCCGGAATATGATCAGCTTTTTTGTACATATTTACCAGAAGAACCATATGAAAGATATATAAAAAGTAAAACAAAAATTTATAATATAAAAGGAGGCTTGTGGTATGAGTGATTATAAAAAATCCGAAGAATTAATCAAAATGCTTTATTCGAATTTAGATATGTCAAAATATAATGAATTCAGGTCTCTAAAAAATAAATTTCAGGAAATAATCAGTAAAATTAAAGAAAAAAATTCAGATGGTGAGTATTATTACGCAGGTGAAATAATTAAAGATCATTGTAAAATTGTTGATTTTAAAAATGGAATGATATTAATAGAAACAGATCATCCTGGATGGACACAGAAAATTCAGTTTCATAAAAATTTTATTTTAACTGGTCTTCGAAACACATTTCCAGAATTAAAAATTAAAAATCTTTCTTTTCGATTGTCTGGAGATATGTTTAAATTAAATGATGTTCAAAAAGAAGAAAAAAATGAATTAACTCTTGAACAAAAACAAACTGAAATAAAGAATTTTGAAAGAATAAGTAAAGAAAATCAGAATTTACCTCCAGAATTAGCATTAAAATTAGAAAAATTAAAAAATATCATATTGACCAAAGAATAAAATCTATGGTATTTTTATAAACCTAACAGAATTTCAAATTTTGGGGAGTTCTATTTATTAGGAGTCCCTTTATCAATAAGGAGACGTGTTCTATGAAACGGACATATCAGCCAAGTAAATGTAAAAGAAATAGAAAATTCGGATTTCGTGCAAGAATGAAGACTCGTGGTGGACGTTTGGTTTTAAAACGCAGAAGAGCCAAGGGAAGAGCTAAACTTTCAGTTGCTGACGAAAAGAAAAAGTATTAATCATCGCGACAAAGAAGGATACGGACTTGGGTAAAACCAACGGTTTTGCTCGTGTTGAGCGTGTAAAACAGTCTGAAGAAATTCAGAGGCTTTTTAAAAAGGGACGGCATTTTAGTACAAATGGTGCAATGCTTTTTGTTTTGGAAAACGAATTGGGGATAAACCGCATTGCATTTGCACTAAAAAAAGGGTACGGAAATGCCGTAACACGTAATGCTTCAAAGAGGCTAAGTCGTGAGGCATATCGAAAAACCAAGCAGAATCTATTAAAAGGATATGATATGGTTTTGTTGATATATCCTGGAAATGATACTTATTTGGCAAGGTATAATCAGATTAATAATTTATTTAAAAAAGCCGGACTCTTACTGGAAATAATGGAATAATGGTGAAGATTCTTTGTTTAATTATCCATTTTTATCGTAAATTTATATCTCCCTGTTTTCCGCCAACCTGTCGTTATCATCCTACTTGTTCTGCATATGCTTTGGAAGCCATTCAAAAGTATGGTGCTTTCAAAGGAAGCTTTTTATCAATTCGTAGAATAATTAGATGTAATCCATGGTGTAAAGGTGGATACGACCCTGTTCCTTAAAAAATCTGAAATTTCAAGAGGTAATTAAATGGACAAAAATGTAATTTGGACTGTAGTTTTATCAACTTTAATTATAGTAGCATTCATGTTTTTGCAACCAATTCTAAATCCGGTAAAAAATGTAGATACTGTTACAAATCCAGAAGCAGTTGTTGAAAATTCAGAAAAACCAGTGGAAACAGAAATTGTAAAAACTGAAACAGTAATTCAGGATACTGTGCCAGAAGAAATTTATGAATATGCCAATGATGAAATAAAAGTGAAATTTTCAAATCGTGGCGGTGATATTATCAGCTATGAACTTTTAAATCATACAAGCGGTGAAGAATATATTCAGATGGCAGATAATATTTCAAATGTAAATCGTGCATTTTCTTTGGCTTTAGGTGATAACAATTCTGATATTATAAATTCTGCTTTCGCAGTATCACAGTCTGATAATAAAATTGAATTCAGTAAAAATATTGGTTTAAAAAACGCTGAAGGAAAAGAAAATACTGTTTTATTGAAAAAAACCTATTCTTTTATTCCTGGAGAATTTGTATTCAAATTGGATATAGAGCTTGAAGGACTTGAAAAAACTCTTTCCTTTGAAAACTGTGGATATACACTAAGAACTTCACCTCAAATTGGACCACATTACGATAGAAAAAAAGACAGATACGAATATAGAAGATTTTTAACCTATAGTAACGGCAAACAGAAAAAGAAAATGCTTGGTGATAATTCAAGCGGATTATTTGATAAAGAATTTACCTGGACTGGTGTAGCAGGCAAATATTTTTCAATTCTTGTTAAACCAGAAAGACCACAGGATTTTAGTAAAATAGTATTTTCAACAAAAGTTGAAAAAGAAAATTATGCAAATGCACAGGTTATGCTTTTAAGAAAACCTGTTGAAGAATCTAATATTAAAGATACTTTCTATATTTATATTGGGCCTCAAAAAGAAAAAATCTTGGCAAGTTATACAAAAGAAGAAGAAAATGCCTGGAAAGTAACAGGTTTCCATTTTGATGACAGTCTTTCTTCTTCTGGAATTTTAGCGTGGCTTGAAGCAATTCTTAAATGGGTAATGGAATTTATGCATAATAAACTGCATATCAACTGGGGTATCTCTATTATCCTTTTGACTTTACTTTTAAAACTTGTGCTTTTTCCACTTACCAAAAAAAGTTCGGTTGGAACTTTGAAAATGCAGCAAATTCAGCCGCAAATGCAGGAAATTCAGGCGAAATACAAAGATAAGCCAGATAAGCTTAATGCAGAAATGGCAAAATTGTACAAAGAAGCCGGATATAATCCAATGACTGGCTGTTTACCGTTATTGCTTCAATTTCCGGTTTTAATTGCAATGTTCAATTTGTTTAACAATTACTTTGAATTCCGTGGTGCAAGTTTTATTCCTGGCTGGATACCAGATTTATCTGTAGGTGATAGTGTATATACTTTGGGCTTTAGCATTCCATTTATTGGAAATGAAATCCGTTTATTACCTTTAATTTATGCAGTTACTCAGATTTTTTCTATGAAAATAACACAGGCACAAAATGCTCAAAATGCCAGTCAGATGAAACTGATGACTTATGGTATGCCTATTTTGTTCTTCTTCCTGTTTTATAATGCTCCGGCCGGATTATTGCTTTACTGGCTTGTAAGTAACGTGTTCCAGCTTTTCCAGCAGATTATCATCAATAAAATGATGAAACAAAAACGGGAAGAAATGGGAATTGCAGCAAAATAGTTTTAAAAGTGTAACTATTTATTGTTTGAATACTTTAATACGCGAGGTGCGTCATGACATATGAATATGAGGCTAAAACTGAAAAAGAAGCTATTGAATTAGCTGCAGCCGATTTGGGATTGGAACAGGATCAGTTTGATGTTGAGATTCTGGAAACACAAAAAAACAGTCTTTTCAAAAAAGGCTATGTTAAAATCAGAGTTCACACAGATGATGCTGTAAAAGAAACTGGTTCGGTAATGCCAAAAGCAAAAATTGCAAATCCAGTACCACAGGACGAATTTGAAACAAAACTAGTTCAATTTGTAACAGATGTTATAAGTAAGATGGGTTATGAAGCATCAGTAGATGTTTTATTCCGTGAAGACCATAAAATTGGTTTGAAACTCAAATCAAGCAGTTCATCAATTTTAATTGGCCGAAAAGGAAAAAATCTGGATGCTTTGCAGCTTTTAGCAAATGTATATGCCGGTAGACTTGGTCGCGAAGATGTTCGTGTTATTCTTGATACAGAAAACTATCGCATTCGTCGTGAAGAATCTTTGGTTCGACTTGCTTATACAACTGCAGATAAAGTTCGAACAAAGAAATCTTCAATTTTGCTTGAACCTATGAATCCGTTTGAAAGACGTTTGATTCACACAACTTTGAATGATATTTCGGATATCGAAACAAAGAGTGAAGGCGAAGGGCTTTATAAACAGGTTCGGGTTATTTACAAAGGAATAATTTAATGAAACAACTAAAAAAGGCATTAGGATTTATCTTGTGCCTTTTTTTCTTTACAGTTAATGTATTCTCGCAGTTTAATACTCTGGAAGAAATGTTTTCTGAAAATGTTGTAAAAGAGTTAAATGCAAACAATAAAGTCAAAGTATACCGGACTCAAAAAAATACAAAAAACAGCGAACTTTCTCCCGCTACTGAATTTGGAAAAAAAGCAGACAGTTTATGGACAAAAGACGAAGAACCGCTGGTAAAAATTGAAATGGTTTATACTGTAAATAAAATCCAGAAAACTGATGAAAGTTCCAGAATTAGAACAATTTTGCAAAGTGTTTCTAAAATGCAGGGCATGAAATATTTTTCACACAGAAAAAATAAAATTAAAACCTTATATCCTGAGTTTTATTGTGTTGAAAAAGTATCTGAAAAGCCTGTAAAGATTGATGACACATTTATTGATAATATTGATGGTAAAGAAATAATTGTGTTTCAGGAAGATAATTCATTTGGAAAATATTTTTCAAAGGTTGTGTATTGTGAAAACAAAAATGAATTTGGTTTTTCTTATACAAATATTACACCTGTAAAAATTGGTTTTATAACAGGTGCAGAAGAAGAGAATGTAAAAATATTTTTGCTGATAAATCAAACCGAAGATAAAATAGTAATCTATGCAAAAGTAGAAGCACTTGTCTCAAAATTTCCTGGTATACTTAGTATGATGGAAGATTCTTTAACAGCACGTGCTGAAGCAATAGCAGAATGGTTTATTGAACAGTATCATGAAAATTATTCTGTAAAATAGCAGAGATTAAATTAGGAGGAAAAAATGAAAAAAATTTTAAGCCTGATTCTTTTTCTGGCTTTAATAATTTCTTTTGGAGGATGTAAACCAATGGATAAAAATTTGAGTGTAATTGAAGGTAAAGAAGGTGTTTTTGCCGCTTTAGAAACAGAAAAAGGTACAATTGTTATGGAATTGTATTATAAAACTGTTCCTCTTACTGTAACAAACTTTGTTGGTCTTGCAGAAGGAAAACTTGATGCAGCTAAAGGAAAACCATTTTACAATGGACTTAAGTTTCATCGTGTAATTGCTGATTTTATGATTCAAGGTGGAGATCCGCTTGGTAATGGAACAGGTGGCCCAGGATATAAATTTGCAGATGAATTTACTGCTGGTTATGTCTTTGACAAACCAGGAAAACTTGCAATGGCAAACTCTGGTCCAAACACAAACGGAAGTCAGTTTTTTATAACTCATGTTCCAACAACCTGGTTAAACAATAAACACACAATTTTTGGTGAAGTACTTGCCGGTCAGGATGTTGTTAACAAGGTTGCTCAAGGGGATACAATTAAAAAGCTTACAATTATCCGTCAGGGTGATGAAGCAAAACAATTTGAAGCAACTCAGGAAAAATTTGATTCACTTGCAAAAGAAATAGAAAAGAAAAATAAAGAAGCACAGGAAAAAGAATTGGCAGAAGTAACAAAAGGCTGTCAAAAAGATGCTAACGGTATTTATTATCAGATTCTTAATGCAGGTAAAGGAAATGCTGCAGGTAAAGGAAAAACAGTTACTGTTGAATACAAAGGATATTTAGTAAACGGAAGTATATTTGATGGTTCTGCAAAACTCGTAAATGGGGGACATGAACCACTCGATTTTGTTACAGCTGCCGGACAAATGATTCCTGGTTTTGATTTAATGGTTCAGGATATGAAAGTTGGAGAATTGCGAAAAATGGTTATTCCGCCAGAATTAGCCTACGGAGTAAGAGGTTATCCGCCGGTAATTCCGGGAAATGCATATATCTGTTTTGATGTAGAATTGATTAGTGCAAGAT
>JAEEGL015378382.1_pt1 | contig 37660 bp, 27 predicted proteins | sample 9134231 | NCBI WGS metagenome assembly JAEEGL01 (sample SAMN16246548, study PRJNA631951) | gut metagenome | biome: gut microbiome; feature: rumen; material: fiber-attached | host: Bos | place: Iran: Karaj | collected 2018-10 | reverse complement strand
GCGAAAGCACCATGAGCCAGCTATGCTGACATGTATTATTTGCTGTTGTTGGCGGGATAGCTCAGTTGGTTAGAGCGTCGGATTCATAATCCGGAGGTCGGGGGATCGTAGCCCCCTCCCGCTACACTTAAAAATCAAGCACTTACGAGAAATCGCAAGTGCTTTTTTCTTTATATTGCGTAAACAATGCGAAAACAAACCATATCAGTTGATAACAGATAATGCCGTTGAGCCTTTTTCCGTCTTTCTTTGTATAATTACTTAGTAACGAAGGCCTTTACCTTATTTATATACTCATCCTTATACTTCAGGTACGACTCGTCATGATCCGCACCATCTGTAATCCACAGCTCTTTGTTCGAAGGCTTGCTCTTATATAGACGGTGTACCATTTCAGTTGGCACAAAGGTATCACTGCCCCCATGTATGAATAACATGGGGTATGCAGAATGCTTAACCTCGTTGATTGCCGATGCCTCGCCAAAACTCCATCCGTAACACAGTTTACACAATATGCTCGTTGTGTATAGCAATGGAAACTCAGGGAGATTAAACTGATTCTTTAGTTCTCCGCTAAACTCATCCCATACGCTTGTATAACCACAGTCATCCACAAAGCGTATGTCCTTAATACCTTCTGGGTATTCCATAGCAGACATCATCATTGTCGTAGCACCACCCATAGATACACCATGCACCACCATTGTATCCGTCTGGAATATTTTTATCCACTCCATCATGTCCTTACTGTCAAGCCATCCCATCTGTATCATGTCACCTTCACTCAGTCCGTGGGCATGAACATCAGGTATTACAACGCTATATCCCAGCTCTTTCTCGTAGAGTCGAGCCAGATGCAGAAAGTTAATCGAGCTGTTACGCCACCCATGAATAACCAAAGCCGTTTTATTCCCACCATTTCTTACGTAAAGAGCATGATGCCTCTCGCCATTTGGCATAGTGATAAAGGTGTCACGCAGGGCATCTGCCAGTCTCAGGCTGTCCACCCAGGGGCGAGTCTCAGGGTATTTCTCAAACTGCTGGCGAAAAGAAAGTGCCGTATCTTTCCTGTCTGGATTGGGAGATAAAGAAAAGTCCAGCATATAGAAACTGCCTCCTATGGTAACAACAATGGTTGCCACCAGTACAATACCGATGCTCCAGAATAATAACCTTCTCATATTTTATATTTTAAACTATACATCTCTGTACCTTTTTAATAGGTTTTTGGTAGCGTCTAATGATGGGCAAAGGTATAAAAAATCCTGCCAACTAACAACATTTGGCAGGAATATTTTTACTCGATTTTAACCTCCTAACCTCCCTAATTGGGCGTTAAGCCCAGTATTTATGCGCTTTGACGATAGGGAGGTAGGGGCTTCAGACCTCCCTGAGAGGTCCCTTAAACCTCCCTTGAAGACCTTACAAATCCCCCTTAGATATGGAGAATTTTACTAATTACTAATTACTAATTCCTGATTCCTAATTATCAAGGGAGGTGTTAGGGAGGTGTTAGGGAGATGTCAACCTCCTACCTCCCTAAGCTCAGCCCAGTATTCATGCGGAAAGAGGAGAAATTAGGGAGGTTGCTCACGAAAAAACATAAGTTTTTCGTGAAATTAGAAATTAATAAATTGGAAATTAGACTCCGAGCTTCGCTCGCCTGAGCACCGTTAGGAGCGCAAGAATTTTTTCCTCTTTTGGTAAAAGTAATGCTTTTAGCGCTAAAAGTAATGCTTTTAGTGATAGAAGTAATGCTTTTAGCTGCAGAAGTAATGCCTCTGCATGCAGAGGTAATGCTTCTACATACAGAAGCTATGCTTTTGTAAATGGACAAAAGGGCAATGCAGACTAAGACTATTGTCCGAAAAATTATGTTTTTCAAAGGGTGGAGCCAATAGATTCTCTTAATAAATCTTAAAAGTTCTGCGCCTGTTTAGAAATGGAAGAAAGGGGACTTTCTTTTTTATATTTATATTTTTTCTTTCGGAAAAAATGGGTTAACCAAGTAACTTGGTTAACAGCTATCAATCTACGGATTGATAGCTTTGAGTTTCTTTAAAAAACCCCTTTCTTTAACTACTCCTCTTGCCCAGATTTTTCGGCATTTGGAGCGTAAAAAACTATTCACTAATTTTGCAGCCAACTAAAATTTTAACATGAACTAAAACAAAACGATTATGATTGCATTATTAGTTTTTTTAATCGGACTTTCATTTTTGAAGTTTGTATTGAAGGATGGTTTCTCAGGACATCATCACCACTAAGTTATTAAACCTATTTAAAGTAAAACAAAGACAGATTAAAGTATGAAAAGAATTATGATTATTGCCCTAATGTCAACAATGTTTGGCATGGGTGTCTATGCAGACTCAGTTAATGACTCAATTCCTACTCAGGAGAATATTACCTCAGACATAAAATTATTCGTGGGTGACTCTCTCGTAACCCTTCCACGTGAGGTAGGAACACTTCAGAGGCATCAGAATAAGGTGTCGAAGTGGGCTAAGATTACAGGTAAGGTAGCAGGTGTAGCAGGTTCATTAGGAGCGTTAGGAACTGTAGTAGGTGCACACGCTGGAAGCATTAGCGGAGCACGAGCTGGTCTGACTGCACTCTCCTCTGCAACCACAGTAAGCACTATTGCCGATGCAACAGATGCCTTTGCTGGTATGGAAGGATATGATATCGTTCTAACCCCTGCGCAGTCAACAGTTGCTATTAAGGCTGACGGAAAAGATGTCCGCATACTGTACACCACTGTATATCAGAAGACACCAGACGAGACAGTCAGAATAATAAAGTTTGCGAAGGATAAGAAAGAGAGACGCTTTCAATGGTTTAACTACTCTTATCCCCTCCTCACATCAAAGAAGGCAGAAAAATCGGGATACATAGTTTTCAAATGGCAGAAAACAGGTGAGAACACCTACATCATCACCATTCCTGCTGAAGTAGTAAAACCAGGTGAGTATGCCATCGTATCAGGTGAAACAGTCTCAATATCAGCAATTCCTGCACCAACATTTAGAATAGAAAAATAAACCTGAATGTTATGAATTCGTAAATAAGATTCTCTTTGCAGAGGTAATAAATAAATAAATAACAATAAAGAAGGTCTGAGCAATACGCCCAGACCTTTTTTTATGCAAGTTCAGAACAGCAAAAATAAAAAAATAAATGATTTTATTTTGTAGTTTGCACTCGTTTTTGTATCTTTGTAGCCAAAACCGACAATAAAAAAAAAAAATTTGGAACATAACTATGAAAAAGAAAAATTTCGTGAAGTGGGCATGGATGCTCAGTGCAACAGTTGTTATGACCTCTTGCGGGCTGGATATGCCAAAGGAGGAGCAAACATCGTATGAAACCATGACGGTGAAGCAGACTAACCTGGATGTGCCAGTGAAGTTTAGCGCTAAGATGAAGGGACAGCGTGACGTGACCATCACCCCACAGGTGAGCGGCCAGCTGATGGAAATCCGCGTGCAGGAGGGTCAGCAGGTGCAGAAGGGTCAGGTACTGTTTGTTATTGACTCACGTAACTCAAAGTTGGAGTTGGAGTCAGCTCAGGCTAACCTGCAGGCTGCGCTTGCCAGGATGAGCAGTGCCAAACTGGAGTATGAGTCAAACAAGAACCTGTTTGAGAAGAAGATTGTGAGCAGTTATACTCTGAACGATTCAGAGAATTCATATAAGCAGGCTATAGCAGCAGTGGCTCAGGCAAGGGCAGCGGTGAACACTGCAAGAGTGAACCTGGGCTTCTGCACCATCACATCGCCTGTGACGGGTGCTGTAGGCGAGATACCAGTAAGGGCTGGCGATCAGGTGTCACCAGCATCACAGCTGACCATTGTGAGCGGCAATACGATGATGAATGCTGAGTTCTCAGTACCTGAGACCGTGATAGAGACTGCTGTGGCTGAGGGTTACAACCTGAAGAGCAAGCATACGCTGGAGCACTTCCCTGAGGCTACATTCCTAATGAAAAATGGTACGGAATATAAGCACAAGGGTAAGGTGACCAGTGCTACGGGCGTGGTGAATGCCTCAACAGGTACCATAGCCCTGAAGGCTACATTCCCTAACCCAGACGGACAGCTGTACTCAGGCATTCAGGGTACGGTGGTGATGAAGTTTACTGAGAAGAACGCTATCGTGGTGCCATTGGTGGCAGTGGTGAAACTGCAAGACCGTCAGCAGGTGTATAAGGTAAAGGCAGACAGCACAGCAACAGCAGTGGAGGTGACCACTCAGGATGCTGGCAACGGTCAGGACTGCATAGTGGTGACTGGACTGAAGAGCGGCGACAGAATAGTAACCGTTGGTGCTAACAACGTGCAGGAGGGACAGAAGGTTCTGTTTCCAGCTGTAGCGAAAGAGGAGAAGTAAGGCATGAAGAACAATATATTTATAAATAGGTACGTGATGGCTTGTGCCATCAGTATCGTTATTGCTCTGGTGGGCTTTATCTGCATCAACACGCTGCCTATTGAGCAATACCCTAACATCGCACCACCACAGGTGAACATCAATGCCAGCTATACTGGTGCCGACCCTAACACGGTGATGAAGTCGGTTATCCAGCCGCTGGAGGAGAATATCAACGGTGTGCAGGGCATGACATACATGACCTCTAAGGCATCGTCAACGGGTGATGTGACCATCACGGTATTCTTTAAGCAGGGCACTGACCCTGACATGGCGGCGGTAAACGTGCAGAACCGAGTGACGAAGGCTCAGCCACTGTTGCCTTCAGAGGTCATCCAGTCAGGCATCACGGTGGAGAAGCGTGAGAACAACATTCTGCGCATCCTTGCCGTGAGGAGTGCAGACGGAAAATACAGCGACGACTTCGTATCTAACTATGTGGACATCAACGTGGCACCGCGCTTTAAGCGTATCACTGGTGTGGGCGAAGTGTTCACACTGGGTAATACCTACGCTCTGCGTATATGGATGAAACCAGACGTGATGGCTCAGTACGGACTGCAGCCTGAGGATGTGTTTAACGCCATAGGCGGACAGAGTTTCGTGACCTCTACAGGTACGTTTGGCGAGCAGTCTGAGAACAAGTACCAGTATAACATGGAGTATAAGGGTACGCTGAAGACCATAGAGGAGTTTAACGACATAGTGCTCAAGACCAAAGACGGTGGCCACATGCTGCACCTGGGCGACGTGGCTGAGGTGGAGATTGGCGCGAAGAGCTATAGCTACATCTCAAACATCAACGGCCGTCCTGGCTGTATGATGCTGATATTCCAGTCGCCTGGTGCTAACGCTACGGAGGTGAACGCCCGCATAACACACGAGTGTGAGCAACTGAAGCAGAATATGCCTGCAGGACTGGAGTTTGTTACCCTGCAGACGAGTGACGACTTCCTCTTTGCCGCTATACACAACGTGGTGGAGACACTTATCATAGCCATCATACTGGTGATACTGGTGGTGTTCTTCTTCCTGCAGAATATCAAGGCTACGATTATTCCGTCTATCTCTATCATAGTATCACTGCTGGGAACATTCGCCATAGTGATGCTATCAGGATTCTCACTCAACATTCTGACGCTCTTCGCTCTGGTGCTCGCCATTGGTACGGTGGTGGATGATGCCATCGTTGTGGTAGAGGCTGTGATGGCGAAGATGGAGAATGGCATAAGCGATGCCCACGAGGCAACGCGCCAGGCTATGAACGAGGTATCGGTAGCCGTTGTATCATGTACGCTGGTGTTCATGGCAGTGTTCATCCCTGTCACCTTTATGAGCGGCACATCAGGCACATTCTTCACCCAGTTTGGTATCACCATCGCCTCATCAGTAGGTTTGTCATGTGTATCGGCTCTTACGCTGTGTCCTGCTCTCTGTGCCATCATGCTGAAGGTATCAGAAAAGAAGGATGATGAGAAGCAGAGCTTCGCTGACTACGTGAAGAAGGCTTACGACAGAAGCTACAACGCCATACTGGCAAAATACTCTAACGGTGTGCAGAGATTCATCAAGCGCCCTATACTGTCATGGGGACTGCTGATAGCTGCCTGCGTGCTGCTGGTAGTATTTATGAAGGGCTTGCCTTCAGGTCTGGTGCCACAGGAGGACCAGGGCGTGTTCCTGGCTGAGGTGAGAGCTCCAGAGGGCTACACCCTGCAGCAGACCAGAGAACTGATGAAGGAGGTAGAGGCAAAGGTGAAAGAGATACCAGAGATGGAGAGCTTCTCTTCTGCCTGCGGCTATGGTATGATATCTGGTGCTGGCTCAAGTTATGCTACCCTCATCGTGCGACTGAAGAACTGGGACGAACGTTCTGGCATGAACCACATGATAGACCTCGTCATAGCACGTTTCTATTATGCCTGCATGAGCATAAAGAATGCCACAGTGCTGCCATTCCAGATGCCACAGGTGCCTGGTTATGGTACGAGTAACAACGTGAGCCTCGTGGTGCAAGACCCTACGGACGGCAACCTGTCACAGTTTGCTAAGCAGACTGACCGCTTCCTGGCTAAGCTGGCTGAGCGTCCTGAGGTAAGTTCGGCTATGTCGGCTTATTCTGAGCGCTTCCCTAAGTATCAGGTGGATGTGGATGCTGCACAGTGCGACCGCATGGGTGTATCGCCTAAGGAGGTGCTGAGCACACTGGGCTATTACTGCAGCGGCTCATACATAGGCAACTTCAACCAGTTTGGTAAGGTGTACCGTATCATGGTGGCTGCTGCACCTGAATACCGACTTGACCCTACATCGCTGAACAACATGTTTGTGAAGACTGGCAGCGGCAATATGTCGCCTCTCTCTGAGTTTGTATCGCTGAAGGAGATTGTAGGTCCGTCTAACATAGAGCACTTCAACCTGTTCCAGAGCATCACCTGCCAGGTGACTGCTGCCAACGGATATAGTGAGGGTCAGGTGCATAAGGTGATAGAAGAGGTGTTTAGGAAGGAAATGCCTAAGACTGCCACCTTTGAGTATAGCGATATGTCGCGCGAGGTGGAGGAGTCTGCTAATTCTAACACCACAACCATCATCTATGCTATCTGTGCCATCCTGATATACCTCATTCTGGCATCGCTCTACAACTCTTGGTTCACTCCGTGGGCTGTGCTGTTCAGTGTGCCATTCGGACTGATGGGTGCATTCGTATTCGCTTACTTCGGCAATATGCTGAGCCTGCCTGGCATGGATAACAATATCTACCTGCAAACGGGTGTCATCATGCTGATAGGTCTGCTCGCTAAGACGGCTATCCTTATTACGGAGTTTGCATCAGAGCGCCGTGCACAGGGCTTGAGCATCAAGGATGCTGCCTTCGAGGCTTGTAAGGAGCGTCTGCGTCCTATCCTCATGACTGTTGCCACGATGATTATCGGTATGATACCACTGGTGATAGAGGGTGGTGCTGGTGCCAACGGCAACCGTGCCCTCGCGCTTGGTGTGATTGGTGGTATGAGCATAGGTACCATAGCCCTGCTCTTCGTAGTACCAGCCTTCTTCATCGTGTTCCAGAATCTGCATGAGCGATTCCAGGGCTCTACGCAAAACGTAGAAAGTAAGAAGTAAGAATTAAAAAGAAAAAAGTAATATGAATATAAAAAACATCATAGCTGTCGCAATCGTGGGCTTCGCGCTCACGAGTTGCGGGCTGTATAAGAAATATGATACGGCGAAGACACAGGAGCTGATACCTCAGAACGTCTTCGGCACACCAGTAGTTGACACTCTGGCTATGAAGGCAGACAAGCCTGTTGACCAGATGTCGTGGCGCGAATTCTTCACTGACCCACTGCTGCAAAAAGTTATAGAGCAGGCATTGGCTAACAATACCGACCTCTATACGGCTCGCATAAACGTGGAGAAGAGCAAGATAGCACTGAGAACAGCACGACTGGCTTACCTGCCATCGCTCAACTTCACCCCACAGGGCACATTGTCAAGCTTTGACAACTCTAAGCCTATTAAGACCTACAACCTGCAGATGCAGGCATCAGTAGATATTGATGTGTTTGGCTCCATAACCAGCAAGAAACGTGCCGCTAAGGCTGCTCTCATGCAGTCTGAGTTTAGCGAGTTGGCTACATTCTCAAACCTTATCAGCACTGTGGCACAGGATTATTTCTACCTGCAGCTGCTCGACAGGGAAATGGAGATTCTCACCCAGACCGACAGCCTGTGGAAGGCATCTCTCGACACACAGATAGCACTGTGGCAGAATGGTAAGGCTTACAGCACTGCCGTAAACCAGCAGGAGTCTTCATACCTCAGCGTTAAGACGCAGATAGTGGACACACAACGTGAGATACTGGCTGTGGAGAACGAACTGTGCGAGATTCTTGCCATCACCCCTCAGCACATAGAGCGCTCACGTTGGGAAAACGACACTTTCCAGTTGTCAGTGTTCAATTTCCCTATCTCTGCAGAGGCTCTGCTGAACCGTCCTGACATCCGTGCTGCAGAGTTCGGATTGGAGCAGGCTTTCTATAACACACAGACGGCTAAGGCTGCATTCTTCCCTACCGTCACTCTCTCAGGAGCAGCAGGATGGACTAATAATAATGGTATAGTGGTTGACCCAGGCAAACTGCTGCTCACCGCTATAGCATCGCTCACCCAGCCTATCTTCAATCGTGGTAAGATAAAGGGTAACTATGACATTACAAAACTCACAGAAGAAAACACCAAGAAGAAGTTTGTGCAGACCGTCATAGAGGCTGGTAACGATGTCAACGAGGCACTGGCTGACTGCAAGGCTTCTCACGATAAGTATGGCTACTACCGCCGTCAGGTTGAGGTGCTGAAAGAGGCTTATACTGGCACCCACGAACTGATGGATGCTGGCAAGGCAAGCTACCTCGAGGTACTCAAGGCACAGGAGAGTCTGCTCGACGCCCAACTGAATGAGGTCATCAACCTCTACAACGGCGCAGTGTCTGTCATCGCCCTCTACATCTCACTGGGTGGAGGAACAAAATAAAGGAGTTAAGAAAATATCCTCCCCAGGAACCTTCTTCCAATCAAAATGGGGAAGAAGGTCTTGAGGTTTACAACAGAACCTTGCCTGATCCAGGCAGGGTTCTTTTTTATTGTCGATTAAATGGGCTAAAAAGGCGAGTTTGCCTATTATCTCTTCTGCACTGTAATGTTCCCTGAGCTGACCCAAGTCCATACTCTTATCGCGCTTAGACAGTCGCTGACCAGCCTCATTGCAGAGCAAAGGCAGGTGGGCATACTCCATGCGAGGGAAACCCAACAGTCCCCCAAGGTATATCTGCTGACCAGCACTCTGCAACAGGTCTCTGCCCCTCACCACCTCAGTGACTCCCATCAGGGCATCATCCACCACCACTGCAAGCTGGTAAGCCCATGCCCCATCGCGCCTCCTTACAATGAAATCGCCTATATCTTCTTTTATATTTATGGTCTGCTCCCCATAATGCTGATCGTGGTAAGTGATGATTCTATCGCTAACGCGAAGGGTGATGGCTCCAGACTCACCCCCTACCCCTCTCTTGGAGAGAGGGGAGGATAATGTATTTGTCAATGTAGAAAAATCCTCTGTCGGAAAGATTGAATTAACGGAAGCATACCTCTCCCCTCTCTCCAAGAGAGGGGCTGGGGGTGAGTCGTTTTGTGGCGCACTCACCGCCAATCTCTCTGCCCTCGTTTTATATGAAAGGTACAGCAGATTCTGCTGACGTAGTTTCTCAAGGTATTCCTCGTATATCTCGCCTCGCTCACTCTGGTAGTATGGTCCCTCATCCCACGTCAGACCTAACCACTCCAGATCCGCCATTATCTGGTCAGCATACTGCTGTTTGCTGCGCTGAGGGTCTATATCCTCTATGCGCAACAGCCACTTGCCACCCTTACTCTTCACAGAGAGCCACGACAGCAGTGCACTGAACACATTGCCCAAGTGCATGCGCCCAGTAGGGGATGGGGCAAAACGACCCTTTGTCAGTTCATAGTTCACAGTTAATTCCTAATTCCTAATTATCTCAAATAGCGGTCAAAAAACTCCACCACTTCCTTTTGCTGTGCCTTGTTGAAGAAATGCTTCTCATCCCAGAGTTTGGTGGTTAGCTTATCAGCTGCGCCTTGCTCTGCCCATGCCTTTTGCATCACCTCGTAACTGGCTTTCACACCATCTACGGGAAAGAGTTTATCTCTTGTACCGTTGAAGAACAAGGCTGGTTTGGGTGCTGCCAAAGAAGCCACCTGAGGATAGTCGGCTATGTTACGAATGCCAGGTATGAGCATAGAGTAAGCCGAACCACCCTTGTTCTGGTTGTTCTCGATGGTCATAAGGTGCTCCGTATCGTTCATCCAACAGATAGAGGCACTCGCCTTGATATCATCGCTCAGCGCAGCGAGCATCCACGAACGGTATGAACCCATAGAGAATCCTAAGCATCCCACCTTATCAGCATTTACCATTGGCAGGTGGGCAAGGAAGGCTGCAGAACGTATATCGTCCCACGTTATCCAGGCTCCCCACGAGGTGCCCATCTGCAACATGTTTGAGGCAAGTGCCTGCTGGCGGTCGTAGAGTTGTTTGTTTCTCTCGCTTGGCTCGTAGGGCATAGGAGAAGGTGCTCTGTCACCCCAGAACAGGGCATCAGTACTCAATACCACATAACCCTTCTTGGCGAGTTCGTCACCCACATACACTCCGTCATAGCACTTTGCCACCCAGTCGTCAGCATCGGCAAGGGTGAGCGAATCAACGCCAAAAGGTTTCACCATCTTCTCCTTACCTATGGTGAAGTGTGCCCCATGGTCGTGGAGCAGCAGTATGGCAGGGACGTATTTTTTAGCAGGTGAGTCTGGGGTCAGCAGGTAGGCAAGCACCCTCTCCCATCTATTTATATTAAATGCTATCTTCTGTGCCACATAGCCGTCCCTCTGCTCAGAGGCTATCACCTCATAGCTGTAGTCAACAGGAGCAGGGGGTGCCATCTGCATGGTGGCAAAGATGCGCTCGCGCGAAATGCCCGATTTCATCGACTTTTCCTGCTCCATCCGCAGCGAGTCCTTTAACTGCTCATAGAACACAGGCATCGACTTGATGAGTCCAAACGTCTCATAAGTAGTATTGCTCTGAGCCATAATGCCTATGACGAAGGCATTCAGCAGTATTGACAGCATCATTCTCTTCATAACAGATAACATTTTGATGGTTTTATTTCTTTGAAATAACGATTTGCGTAGAAAAAATAGTATCTTTTCTACACATTTTCCTTAAAAAATTTTGCGTTATAAAAAGAAATCGTTAACTTTGCATACCCACTGAATCAAATACTTTTCTAACTTAACAAATAAAACACTATGGTAAATTACAAAGACCTTGGCCTCGTAAACACCCGTGAGATGTTTAAGCGTGCCGTTGACGGGGGTTATGCAATCCCAGCTTTCAACTTCAACACAATGGAGCAGATGCAGGCTATCATACAGGCTGCAGTAGAAACTAAGTCACCTGTTATCATGCAGGTTTCTAAGGGCGCTCGTAAGTATGCTAACCCTACTATCCTCCGCTATATGGCTGAGGGCGCTGTGGAGTATGCTAAGGAATTAGGATGCGCTAATCCTGAGATAGTGCTCCACCTCGACCACGGCGACAGCTTCGAGACCTGTAAGTCATGTATCGACATGGGCTTCTCTTCTGTTATGATTGACGGCTCTTCACTGCCTTACGAAGAGAACATCGCCCTCACTAAGAAGGTAGTTGACTACGCTCATCAGTTTGACGTAACAGTAGAGGCTGAGCTCGGCGTGCTCGCTGGCGTTGAGGACGACGTAGTGGCTGAGGAGTCTCACTACACACAGCCTGAGGAGGTTATCGACTTCGCTACACGCACTGGTTGTGACTCTCTGGCTATCTCTATAGGCACATCACACGGTGCTTACAAGTTCACTCCTGCACAGTGCACACGCGACCCAAAGACTGGCCGTCTCGTTCCTCCACCATTGGCATTCGACGTGCTGCATGAGATAGAGAAGAAGCTTCCTGGCTTCCCAATCGTTCTCCATGGTTCTTCATCAGTGCCACAGGACGAGGTTGACACTATCAACAAGTATGGCGGCAACCTGCCTGACGCAGTAGGTATTCCTGAGGAGCAGCTCCGCGAGGCTTCTAAGTCAGCTGTATGTAAGATCAACATCGACTCTGACTCTCGTCTGGCTATGACAGCTGCCATCCGTCAGTACTTCGCTGAGCACCCAGAGCACTTCGACCCACGTCAGTATCTCGGCCCTGCTCGCGAGAACATGAAGAAGATGTACATCCACAAGATTGTCGACGTACTCGGTTCTGACGGCAAGCTCGCTAAGTAAAGCCTACCCCCTATAGAAAATCCCCTCACACTCATCTGTGCGAGGGGATTTCTTTATTTTGTCCTTTGTACTTTGTACTTAGTCCCTTGTCACTTTGTACCTTGTACCTTGTCACCTTGTCCCTTGAATTGTCAATTATCAATTGCCATCATCACTCCTGCGTGGTTGAACTTCAGCTCTATGTCGTTAGACAGTTCAATCTCGTAGCCATAGCGCTCCTTGTCAATCTTGGTTATTACGGTGTTAGGGAAACTTGCCTTAACGTATGCAGCGATAGCAGCAGGCACGATAGCAGCAGGCACAGCCACAGTGTGGCAGTCCACCTTATCCCAAGCACCCTTTTTGGTGAAGTCCACCTTAGCACCAGTGCTCAGCGTTGTCTCATACTTGCCGTCATCCTTGGCAGCATATACTATCGTTGCACCAGGGAAGTTAGCGGCAACAAACTGCTTTGCTGCAGCAGGCAGGCTCTGTACTGGAACTGGACGGTCGTCAGCCATTGCGTTAACAGCCACCATCATGAGGCAAACCAATGCCATTGCAAAAATCTTAATCTGTTTCATAACTCTTCTTGTGTTTTGTGATTAATTGTACATTTAGTCTTCCTTGCAAAGTTAGAAAAAAAGCCTCAACGCCGTCATTACGTTAACAGATTTTTGACATCTCTTTGCCGTATTAGTGTTTTTTAACTCCTTCCCTCCTAAGAGCCTAATTATCAATTGTCAATTGTCAATTATCAATTATCAACTCCTCACATCTTCACCCCCACCTGCAGCTCTATGTCCGTATAGTGCGAAGAGAATATCATACGCTCCGCCGTGCCTATCGTCTCACGGTCGAAGTATCGCGTGTAACCCACCTTACCCTGCAGGGTCAGCCTGTATAGCGGTTTGTATTTCAGCATCAGGGCAGCATGGATGCCCTTGCCATAGTAAGACGTGGAACCAAACGAGTACCTCACGCCGCGCTCGTAGGAATAGAGGCGCGAGTCGTAGTCGTCAGTGTTAAACCATGCGGCATTGGCATATATCTCCAATGTGGTGGTGGGTTTGTATGATGCTGACTGGGCGATGATATATCCCTTCGTCGTTTCGTCAAACGACAGCGAGCAACCCTCCACCTGAGTGCGCAGATTCCATTTCTCCTTATTATATATGGCAAGCAGACGCAGACGGTGGTCGTATTTTGTGAGCAAGGCTTTCTCCTTCGTCCCTTCCGTCCCTTTCTTTTCATTCGTCTCATTCTTTGTGGTTTTGTCGCGTTGTTTCATCTTTATGCGATAGCGTAGGGAGAACGACCAGCTGCTGTTCTTGTTCCATGTGCCAGTGATGCTGTTATCCCAGGAGTAAGAGGAACTGCTGACGAGGTATTTATACCAAGGGAAATAGGCTATGTCCGTGTAGCCCTCTATCACTATGCTGGGGGTGATGTCCCACCTTGCGCCGATGTATAGTCCACTCTCGTTCTTCACACTGCCACCGTCGCTAAAACTGCTTCCGAACAGGGCGTTATACTGGTAGGTGTAGTAGCGTTGCACAGCCATCAGAGTGAGATTGCTGGGCGTGCGCCATGTCATGCTGTTGATGGTAGCGAGGTGGAAGTCTTTGTCTATGGCAGTCTCGCCGTTGAGGCGGAGCTCGCGCCAGCGGTAGTGGTAGTCCGCGCTGAAGTTCCAGAAGCACTTGCCCCGTGGGTAGTGCAGGCGGTAGAGCTGGGAGGGGTTCTGTTTGCCCGTCTTGCTGTAGGTGGGGTTTATCTCACGGTTCAGCAGAGAGTATATTGCGCTCACCCCTACTCCCCATCTCCTTCGCTCGTAGCTCAGGTGAGTGCCTGTCGTCATCATTGCCGAGTTGTTCTTCTTCCCCATTTCAAGGGCTGTGCGGTGGTAATTGCGAGCGGATGTCAGGATAGTTGAAATGGTGCTATCAGCATTCAGCGTAGCATCAATATTGCGATAAGAGAAGAACGCAGCCATCTGAATCCTATCAGAAAGACTGACCATGGCAGCAGCCCCCTGAAAATGCTTGGAGTCACTCACACTGCTATGGGGACTGAACGCAGTGAGCCTGCGCCCCACAGCCGCCAGCATCCCCTGTTTGCCCAAGGTGAAATTATTGTTCAACACCAGTCCCAAACCAAACTGCCCCCGAAAATGCCCAAGGATTATTTGGTCAAGCCTGCCCACATGGGTCACCCTAAGATTAAAGGCATAACGGTCATACCCCCACCTGTTATGCTCCCCAAAGAAAGGTTCGCCTGCACTCTTCCCTCCACTGAGGTTGAAGGTGACATTCTCCCCCACCCTCAAAGAATAGCGCAAGGAATGACTCACTGGGTCACCCAGATATTTCCCTGCATAGCGGTTATCACCCATATAGGTATGCGACGGAGCCCTCTGGTCTCCAGCCCTGTAGTATGTGGGCACTTTCGCCGTCGTCACCAGGCTATGCCTCACCTTCCTCAGGCTCTGCCTGAGTTGCCCTTTAGCATACCACGGCTTTGTCGATTCATCCTCTGCCACGAGGAAGCACTCAAGATAGTTTCGCAGGTTGAGGTCAATGCTCTCAATCATCGCCAGTTCCTCGATGCTGCGCATCTTACCATAGCGATGAATATACTCCAGAATGTCGTTTATCTGGTTCTGGTCCAAACCAGGTATCTGCATCAGCTCCTCCTGCGTGATCGTATTCACGTCAAGAGGCTGTTGCGCCAACTCATTAAGATGCTCATAAGCCTCTTCCATTGACACGACAGCCCCTTCGTCGTTCTCGTATAATGCTGTAAGATATTGTTCCCAGGAATCATTCTCCACCACTGTCGCAGAACCCTCCGCTACAGCCCCAAAAGCCTCCGTCGAAGCCTCAAAAGCCTCCGCCACTGCCGCCCAGCATTGTATCAGCAAGAACAGTATGGCGGCAATTCTCATGAAAACGGAGATTCAAGGAAAACAGAGATTACTCGTCAGCGTACTTCTTCAATGCTCTCACCACGCCGTTAGCCCAGGTGTCTATTCCGCCGTCCATCTCGAGCGATGAAACCAGCTTTATTACATTATTTATAGGCATTCCGTAGCGCAGCACGCCAGAGATAAGTTTGGCGTAGTTCCAGTAGATGGGGTTGAACTTCTCAGACAGTCCCTCGACGGTGGTCTTATAGCCACGACGGTTCTCAAACTGGAAGTCGTAACGCTTAGTTCCGTCGCTGTTTACATGCTTGATTATCTTGCCTGAGTTTACGCTCTTAGGCAGAATAATGCCCTCGTCATCATCTTGCAAACCAGTGAATATCTCGTAAGGTTTGCCATCGAGCAATCCCACGAAAGCCATCCACTTCTCTTTCTCGTTCTGAAAGCGCACCACATCACATTCCAGCACCTCTGGGCGCTTATGAATGATATTTTCCTTTTCTTCTGCCATTGTATCAAAAGTGTTATTTAGTCGCAAAATTAGCATTTTTCCTTGACATTACCAAATTTTTGTTCCTTTTTGCTTTTCAGAATGAAAGTTTTTTAGTAATTTTGTCGCCAAGTATAAGTACAAGGTGACTAAGTACAAAGTACAAAGTACTAAGTGATTCAGGATTTTCTATAACTAACTAACAATAAACAACATCAAATCATGTACAACATTCCAAGTGTATTTTGGCTTGTACCCGTGGCATCAATAGTGTCATTGGGCATGGCACTCTATTTCTTCCTACAGATGAAGGGTGCCGATGAAGGTACTGACCGCATGAAAGAGATAGCCGAGCACGTGCGCAAAGGTGCTATGGCTTATCTGAAGCAGCAGTACAAGGTAGTAACAATCGTGTTTATCGTACTCGCCATCATCTTCTCAGTCATGGCTTACGGTTTCCAGTTGCAGAACCCCTGGGTGCCCTTCGCATTCCTCACAGGTGGTTTCTTCTCTGGACTGGCAGGATTCTTTGGCATGAAGACAGCAACCTACGCCTCAGCCCGTACTGCCAACGCAGCCCGTCAGAGCCTCGACGCAGGTCTCAGGGTAGCATTCCGTTCAGGAGCGGTAATGGGTCTGACCGTTGTAGGTCTGGGACTGCTTGATATCGCCATCTGGTTTGTAGTGCTCAATGCAGCAGGCGTAGAGAGTCTTATAACCATCACCACCACCATGCTTACCTTTGGTATGGGTGCCTCTACCCAGGCACTCTTTGCCCGTGTGGGCGGCGGTATATACACCAAGGCAGCCGATGTGGGTGCTGACATAGTAGGTAAGGTGGAGGCAGACATCCCTGAGGACGACCCTCGCAACCCTGCTACCATAGCCGACAACGTAGGCGACAACGTAGGCGACGTGGCTGGTATGGGTGCCGACCTCTACGAGTCTTACTGCGGTTCTATCCTCTCCACAGCCGCTTTAGGTGCTACAGCTTACCTCGGCACACAGTTGCAGCTCAGCTACGTAATCGCTCCAATGATTATCGCCGCTGTGGGTATCTTCCTTTCACTCTTCGGCATATTCCTCGTTCGCACTAAGGAAGGTGCTACGATGAAAGAACTGCTCCGTTCGCTCGGCATAGGAACAAACGTATCTGCCTGCCTCATAGCAGTGGCTACATTCATCATTCTCTATATGCTCGGCATACCAAACTGGACTTACATCTCATGCTCTGTAATCGTGGGTCTGCTGGCAGGTGTAATAATAGGTCAGGCAACCGAATACTACACCTCTCATTCATATAAGCCAACCCAGGAAATCTCAGCCGCTTCACAGACAGGTGCCGCTACCGTTATAATAAAAGGTGTGGGCACAGGTATGATTTCAACCATGGTGCCAGTGGTAACAATCTCAGTGGCAATCATGCTCTCTTACCTCTGTGCCAACGGTTTCAACATGGACGTAAACGCAGAGGCACTCTCTAAAGGTCTTTACGGCGTAGGCATAGCAGCCGTTGGTATGCTCTCAACACTGGGCATCACACTTGCCACTGACGCTTACGGTCCTATAGCCGACAATGCAGGTGGTAATGCTGAGATGAGTGAACTGGGTGAGGAGGTTCGTCACCGTACTGATGCCCTCGATGCCTTAGGCAACACCACAGCAGCAACAGGTAAGGGCTTCGCAATCGGCTCTGCTGCCCTGACAGCTCTTGCCCTCCTTGCTTCATACATAGAGGAGATAAAGGAGGCAGTGCAGCGACTTGCCGAGGCAGGCGATGCTCACATGGCTGAGGTGTATCAGAACATAGGCGACATCCCTTCATTCATGGATTATTTCCAGGTAAACCTGATGAATCCGAAGGTTATCGTGGGTGTGTTCATCGGCGCTATGGCAGCCTTCCTGTTCTCAGGCATCACTATGGGTGCAGTAGGCAGGGCTGCTGAGGATATGGTGAAGGAGGTTCGCCGTCAGTTCCGCGAGATAAAGGGCATACTCGAGGGCAAGGCAACACCAGACTACGGCCGTTGCGTAGAGATTTCAACCCGTTCGGCTCAGCGCGAGATGATATTCCCTTCACTGCTTGCCATCATCATTCCTATCCTCGTAGGTGTGATACTGGGTGTGGCAGGCGTTCTGGGTCTGCTCGTAGGCGGACTGGCAGCTGGTTTCACTCTCGCTATCTTCATGTCTAACGCAGGCGGTGCATGGGACAACGCCAAGAAGATGGTAGAGGAAGGTAACTTTGGTGGTAAGGGTTCTGAGTGCCACAAGGCTACTGTGGTAGGTGATACCGTTGGCGATCCATTCAAGGATACCTCTGGTCCTTCACTCAACATCCTCATCAAACTAATGTCTATGGTCAGCATCGTAATGGCTGGTCTGACTGTAGCATTCATATAAAAGAACTAAAATAGCCGATTTTATCGGCTATTTTAATACCTTTTTATTAGGGTTGTGCTTAACATTGTTTGGGTGCAACCCTATTTTGTTTGCTTTCAGTCTGTTCTTACTCCCTAAAAAACTTTGTTTTTTGGAAAATAAATTGTACCTTTGCAACGTTTTTTTGATAAACTTGTGAAATAAACGTGAAAAAATCATTGTACACACTGCTGGCTCTCATGCTCTGCGCCATTAGCGCGACAGCACAGGTGACCAGCGTGAAAGCCGACAACGACTGGGCTCTCGACGTAGAGATGCAGGGCTCATTCAGCAACAGCAAGACTCCATTGTGGCTCAATGCCAACAAGTATGGCATCAGCAGCCTCAACTCCCAAAACGGATACATAAGAGGTATCGGTGCATGGGACAAGAATTTTGACGTAAACAAGAGCGGAGTCGTTAACGGGAATCGCATTATCAACCTCAACGCAGGACTTGATATCATCGTGCCAATAGGCTACAAGAGTCAGGGCTATAAGGAGCATTATACCAACCACTTTGTGTTGCAGCAGGCATTTGCCGAGTTGAACTACAAATTAGGTACGCTCACAGTGGGTTCCAAGCATCAGCCTATGGAACTGAAGAACAACGAACTCTCTTCAGGTTCACAAACCTTAGGTATCAATGCCCGTCCTGTGCCACAGGTGCGCATAGGACTCAATGACTATTGGAACATCCCTGGCACCAAGAAGTGGGTAGCAGTAAAGGCTCACATGGCATACGGCATGATGACAGACGGCGGATGGGAAGAAACATTCGTCAGCGGCTCAGGCAACAAATACAACAAAAACACTCGTTACCACCAGAAGGCAGGCTACCTGAAGATAGGTAAGGAAGAGGTGTTCCCTCTCACCCTGACCATAGGACTGGAGATGGCTTCGCAGTTTGGCGGCTATTCCTACAAGTACAACAGCAAGACCAAATCATATACCGAGACAAAGGTAAGATGTGACTTCAGCACCTACTGGCACGCATTCACTGGTACTGGAGCAGAAGAAAAGGAGGAAGGCTCAGAATATCAGAATGCAGAGGGCAACCACCTGGGCAGTTGGGTGATGCGCCTCAACTGGAAAGCCAAGACATGGGAGGCAGGCTTCTATATGGACCATTACTTTGAGGACCATTCCTCTATGTTCCTGCTTGACTATGACGGATATGGCACAGGCAGCGATTGGAACAAGAAGGTTGACAGCCGTTATTTCCGCTACGACCTTAAAGACTATCTCATGGGCTTCGACGTAAAACTGAAGAACTTCAAGTATCTCAACCAAGCAGTGGTGGAGTATATGACCACTCGCTACCAGTGCGGACCTATATACCACGACCACACCAAGGGCATCAGCGACCACATCTGTGGCAAGGACGGATACTACAATCACAGCAGTATGCCAGGCTGGCAACACTATGGTCAGTTCATAGGCAACCCTCTGTATATGTCACCAATCTATAACGAAGACGGATACATCGGTCCTCGCTGCAACCGTTTCAAGGCTTGGCACTTCGGCATAGCAGGCGACCCAATGTGCGGACTGCACTACAGGGCGAAACTCAGTTGGCAGAAAGGTTGGGGCACATACGGTGCGCCTTACACTGACCCAAAAGAAAATACCAGTCTGCTGCTTGAGGCAGGTTACAAGTTCCCTGAGAAGAGTATTTTCTACGGTTTCACCGCATCTATGGCATACGGAGCTGACTGGGGTGAGCTGAGAGGCAACAACTCAGGCATGCAGTTCACAGTACTTTATCACGTTCACTAAAGACCCACCAAAAATAAGATATGACAAGAATCTGGCAACATAGCAACAAGATGATGAGTAAATTTTTATTCTTCATTCTATATTCTTTATTCTTCATTACCTTGACAGGCTGCAGCACCCACTCCAGCGACAATGGCGACCTCGACAACTGGTGGTATCTGCGCCAGGTGGATGACCTGACAGAGAACACCACCACCGATTATGTCAGTAAGAAAGTGTTCTGGGGATACATAGGAGCACTGATGCAGACACAGGGTGCAGGTGCAGGAACATACCTCTATCGCTTCGACCATAGCGGCAACACCCTTCGCGTGCATACCCCTCGCCACCACAGCCGAGGCAAGGGCGACCCACTACTCACTGAAGACGAACTGTCAAAACTCGAGGTACAGGGACTGCACCTAAAGGATAAGGGCAACGTAAACGATGGCGAGATAATCTACGAAGAGACCTTCACCGTAGAGGAACTCAACTCAGACCGCATGGTACTCCTCAACGAGGACAAGACCCTCCGCCTCCATTTCATAGCATACTAACCAACCCACACCATAGAACATGAGTGAAGCAAACAAAGAAAAAGCACCCATTGACTTCGTAGAGATATTCAAGAAGTTGTGGAAGAACAGGAAGAAGTTTTATATCGTTCTGCCTGCAACACTGATAATAACATACCTTTTTACGCTTTTCGTACCGAGATACTATAAGTGCACAGTAAGTCTTACGCAGGAAAGCTCTTCGTCCTCAATTTCTTCACTGGGTTCATTAGGCTCATTGGCATCATCAATGGGTTTAGGGTCACTGGCAAAGATGGGTGGCTCGTCAGATGCTTATTATGCAGAAATCTACCCTAACATCCTCAAATCAAATGATTTCATTGCCAGTCTGATGACCGTAGAGATACAGACTCAGAAGGGAGATATAAAGACCAATTACTATACCTACCTCCGCGATTACCAGAAGAATGCTTGGTGGAATATAGTAAAGGGAGCTATCATAGAACTTATCAAACCGACACCAAAAGACAATTATGGGGGCAAGGATAAAATCTCTGTCTTCAATCTTACGGAGCGCCAGAGCAAGTTGTTTGAAGGGGTGCAGTCAAACATTTTCTGTGAGGTTGATAAGAAGACTGATGTCGTAACCATAGTTGTAAAAGACCAAGACCCATTGGTATGCGCAACGATGGCTAACGAAACATGTAAGAAACTTCAGGAGTTTATCATAAACTATCGTACCAACAAAGCGAAGATAGATTATGACTACTACAAGAAGTTGTGTGCAGAAGCAAAAGCCAAGTATGAGCGCGCTCGCCAGTTGTATGCCTCATATTCTGACGCCAATATGGATATGGTGCTTGAAAGCTACAAGTCAAAGACAGAGGACCTGGAGAATGACATGCAACTGAAGTATAATCTGTACACAGCCATGAACACTCAGATGCAGATGGCACAGGCAAAGTTGCAGGAGGCTACACCTGCATTTACCGTGATACAAAGCGCAACGGTGCCTTACAAGCCAGCTGGTCCGCGAAGGCTGATAATCTCTGTTGCAATGATGATATTGGCATTCTTCGTGTTGTCAGGATATATTTTGATAAAAGACAAGGATTGATATGGTTCCGTCTTTAGTGTTGCTATTCATATCATGCCTCATCTTATCCTTTTTTGAAGAACGACTTAGACAAAGGGATAAGATTATCTTCTACGTGATGTTAGGTATTGTCATGATTTTCATAGCAGGACTTAGGGCAGTTGGTTCTACACCTGATACAGAGTCCTATGAACTGATGTATTATGGAAAGACCCCAGCCATATTAGCGAAAGCAACAGAACCCACTTTTACAGCAATAGCTTCTGTACTCAATTCCATGTCTCTTGGGGTTAACTCCCTGTTTTTCGCCTACGCCATCATATCCGTACCTATACACCTCGGTGCTTTTTGGAAACTTTCCAAGATGCCACTCCTTACGCTAACCATCTACATATCATATTACTATATGATGCACGAAATGGTCCAGATCCGTGCTGGCGTCGCAGCAGGTTTGTTCCTATGGGCTATCTATTATTATGCAGAGAGGAGAAAAGCCTTAGCCCTTCTCTTTATTCTATTGGGTACAACATTCCATTACTCTGCAGCAGCAGGATTGGTGATATTCTTTTTGCGAGACAAATTCCCTCTGTGGCAAAAAATATTATTGTATGCTATAGTGCCAATAGGGTTGGTGGTGTACTTTACCCACATAGACATCTCACGCATTATTCCAGACGACATGTTAGGAACAAAACTTCTTATCTATCGTGAGATGAGAGATAAGGGAATAGAAGACGAACAGGCTGGCTGGCCATTAGAGATAAACATTCTAATATGGATGAACTTCATTTTGTACTATGCCTCCATCTTCTACAGTGAATACCTGATGAAGCATTGCAAATATGTAAATGTCGCCATCAAGTTACAAGCCGTAGGTTTTATCTTTCTCTTATTCTTCAATGGAATGAGCAAGGTATTGGGTAACAGAATGAATGACTATTTCTCTGTGGTATCCATAATATTGTGGACTGCTTCTGTGTATGCTTTTGCCCCCAGGATTGTAGGACGAATAGTCAACAACATTATTTCACTCATTAGATTTGTGACAAGTGCAGCAGCTTATGCTTTGTCATTAATATTTATGTAATTATTTCTATGGCAAGTCTGAAAGGCAACTTCGCATATAGTAGCATACTGACAGTGTCAACTTATTTGTTTCCTCTGTTGGTTTACCCCTATGTATCAAGAACCCTAGGCCTTTCTAACATCGGAATAGTTAACTTTGTCGATAATCTCGTGAATTACTTTGTCCTGATTTCCATGATGGGCATTACAACAGTAGGAGTAAGAGAGATTGCTGCTGTAAGGAATGACAAAGCTAAACTTTCTGGCACATTTATGTCTCTGCTATTATTGACTGCTATTGCTACAGGTATAGCCATCTTAGCCTTACTGATTGCCATGTATGTTTTGCCTACGCTCGAACCCTATCGCGATTTGTTGTATGTGGGCATAGTGAAGTTGATATTCAATCTCTTCATCATGGAGTGGTTTTTCATGGGCATGGAGGACTTCAAGTATATCACCAATCGAACTTTATTGTTGAGGTGTTTGTATGTGCTCTGCATATTCATTTTTGTAAAACAGGCGTCAGACTACAAGATATACTATGTAATATCAGTAGCAACAGTAGTGCTCAATGCCTTGGTGAACGTATGGTACAGCAGGAGGTTTGTAAGGTTCACTTTTGACAATATAGACCTGCGACCTTTCTATCAGGCGTTTCTCATAATGGGCATATATGTGTTGCTGACCAATGTATATACATCCCTTAATCCTGTCTGGTTGGGTTTTGTAACAAATACAGATGAAGTAGGCTATTTCACTACGGCAACAAAGCTGCACAACATCATCATGGCAGTATTGTTGTCTTTCACCAACATACTTTTTCCACGAGTATCAAACCTACTTGCAGAGGGAAAAGTGTCAGAGTTCTGGGAAAAGATAAACACATCATTTGACGCTATCCTCCTCTTTACCTTCCCCACCATATCGTTTATGCTTGTTGCTGGTCCTGACCTGCTCCACCTTGTTGTGGGTGATGGTTTTGAAGGCTCTTACCTGCCATTTAGGATAATAACCCCCCTTGTGCTCATTATTGGAATAGAACAGATACTTGTAATACAGATTCTCATGGCAATGCATTCTGATAGTATTGTATTAAGAAATTCTTTTATTGGAGCTATGGTGACAGTAGCTTTCAATATATTACTTACATCCAGTATGGGGTCAGTTGGGTCTGCAATAGTCTGGGTTATAGCAGAATGCGTCATCATGGGACTTTCCATCGTCGCCATATACAAAAAATACCATTATTTCATGCCCTACAAGCGAGTTCTCTGTTATTGTGCATCATACACACCGCTCGTGTTGTTATCATTACTTGCCTACTATAACCTTGACAATGACTATGCTGTAATAATATCGTTAGCAATACTCACTATTATGTATACCGCGGCTAATGAACTTCTTGTCATGAAGAACAAGGTGGCTTTGCAGTTATTGAAAATACTACCCATATAATTCTATTTAATGCTAACCATGCGTACATTTATTATAGCGTTGTTTCTACTTAGCAACAGTCCTCGTTTAGCTGCTGTTGCAGAAAGGGACATGCCCATAATAGCCTACTTCGGAGTACCTGACTGGCAAACGACTGAAGAAAATTTCCGTGTGTTTAGCGAGTGTGGTTTCACAGTGAGTCTATATCCTTTTTATCCCAATCTCGGCCAGTTACAGAAGGCGTGTCGTTATGCAGAGAAGCATGGTGTACAGGTGTTGGCTAAGTGTCCAGAGATGGTAACTGCCCCTGCTCACACTGCCAATGTATTAAAGAAGGAAAAAGGATTCTTTGGCTATTTCATAAAAGACGAACCTTCTGCGCCAGAGATTCACATAAAAGAAAAAGAGATAGTAGCAATAAGACGCTATGATAATGAGCACCCTTGCTACATAAACCTTCACCCTTATTATCATGAAGATTGGGTGGAACCAACGCTAAAAGTCAAGAGATATTCAGATTATCTGAAAATAGCCTCAGCATCATCATGCCAGCAAATATCATTTGACTTCTATCCTGTTACTACTGCTGGCATTCGCCCTACGTGGTATCAGAACCTTGAAATGATACGCAAAGAAAGCTCGTCTTCAGGTAAACCTTTTTGGGGATTTGTCCTCTCGATACCTCATGATGTGCCTTATACTCCAAACACTTATTACCCAGCACCCACTATGGCATCTCTTCGTCTGCAAGTATATTCAAATCTTGCATACGGAGCACAGGCAATACAATATTTCACTTACTGGACTCCAAGTAACGAAGAAGGATTCAACTTTCATGATGCCCCAATAAGCCGAGACGGCAAGAAGACAAAGACCTATGCCCTTGTGCAGCAGATGAACAAGGAGCTGAGGAAGGTTTCTCAATTATTTTATGGTGCTAAGGTGCTCAGCGTTCACCACCTTGGAGGAAAACTGCCACAGGGGACAACACTCCAGAAGCGAATGCCACTAAACCTGAAAACTCTGAAAGTAATCAGCAGCAAAGGAGCAATAATATCGCAGATAGAAAAGGATGGTCATCGCTATCTCGCCATAGTGAACAAAGACCATGAAAAGAGCATCAAGATATTGATAGCGACACGCAATGATATACCTCGTCACATCACCAAGACATTGCAGGAAGAACCTATGGACACTTCATATAATATTTCTCCTGGTGACATCTTAATCTTCAGGCTAAAATAACAATATGCAGAAGTAATACTTCTATCTCTAAAAGCATTCCTTTTACCTTTTCATCAGAAAAAGCCTACTTTTTACTTTCACCCAAATTGACGCAGAACCAAAATTGTAACAAAAAAACACTATTTCCTTGCATACATGTGAGTTATTTTGTATCTTTGCCGAGTAATTAATTACTCTATACTATTTTGAAATTTTCCATCACTATACCATCATTCAAAACTCTCTACCTGAAAGAAGCCATAGAGAGCGTAATCAGCCAGACATACCCTGACTGGGAACTGGTTATAGTGGATGATTGTTCGCCTGAAGATATAGCAGGGGTGGTGAAACCTTATCTTGCTGACAATAGGGTGAGATATTATCGTAATGAGAAGAACTGCGGTGCGGAGAATGTGGTTGACAACTGGAACATCTGTCTCAACTATTGCACTGGAGACTACGTAATCTGCATAGGCGATGATGACCGCTTACTGCCTTGCTGCCTTGAGGAATACGGAAAACTGATAGAGAAATATCCTAATCTGAATGTATATCATGCAAGAACGGAGATTATAGATGAAAGAGGACTGGTAGCAGAAAAAACTGCAACAAGACCTGAAAGAGAAGATGTCCTCACGATGATGACGGAAAGGTGGAATGGTCGTAATCAGTTTATAGGTGATTTCTGTTACAAGAGGGAGCATCTGGTTTCACAAGGAGGTTACTATGTTCTTCCTTTTGCCTGGGGTAGCGATGATATAACAGCTTTCAGGGCTGCATTGACTGACGGCATAGCTAATACGGAGAAAGCGGGGTTTCAGTATAGGGAAAATAGAAACAGCATCTCCTTGTCTTATAATGACAGGGAAAAAGCTGATGCCGTTATGCTTCAAAAAAAATGGTACATCAGCATTATAAAAAAATTGCAGACTGGTAACATCTGTAGTGAGGATATGCTGTTAAAGGCAAAGCAGTCTATGAGGGTATATCTTAAGGATCTCATCGTTCACCATGTATATAGAGATATCAAACGAGGAGGGATGGAAAGTTATATGTTTTGGGTTGACAACAGGTCAAACTATGGAGTGTCTTTTCTCGCTCTCACAATAATGTACCTAAAATCACTTGTTCTGCAATGGATAAAAAATTAAAGATTGCTTATATCTCTTTAGCATCGCTGTCTGACTGTGATTTGCCTCTGATACATGAGTTATCAAAGGACATGAAGGTGGATTATTACCTCATTGCTACAAACGCAACAAGACAGGGTGCTGTTGTCAGTATAGAACTGAAGAACGAGGGAGGAATCTTCTCGGGTACAGAATATCCAGAACTAAGGAGTATAGAGCAATGGATTGATTTAAATAATGTATATATAGTCAATAAGCCTGTATGGCAAGACTGGAAATGGCTTAGCTTCAAGGTTTCATGGCAATTGATGAAGATACTGAAAAAAAGGGGTTATGATATTATTCATGTTACATGGCCTTTACGATATAGCACTTTCCCTCTGTACTTTCTGCACAAGAAGATGTTGCTCACCATGCATGACCCTATTCCTCATTCGAGTGATGAAAACATGCAGAATCAGTTACACAGATGGTGTAGCATACATTTGACGCATGATTTCATTCTGCTGAATAAAACCCAGAAAAAGGATTTCATGGAGAGATACCATGTCAGTGAAGACAGGGTACATATATCCAGACTGAGTATATACACTCATTTACAACATATAGTTCCTGCAAAACCGTTGTGTGACAAACCTTATATACTTTTCATGGGCAGTATTCAACCACATAAAGGAATAGAGTATTTTTGTCAGGCAATGGAATCCGTAGTGAGAGAGAAGCCTGACATACATGCTGTCATAGCAGGTAAGGGACAGTTCTATTTTGACAAGACAAAGTACGAAGAGAATCCAAGTTTTACGTTTATCAACCGCTTCATAACAAACGAGGAACTTGCTTCGCTTATCAGCAACTGTGTGGCTGTTGTCTGCCCATATATAGATGCTACCCAAAGCGGTGTCGTTATGTCGGCTTTTGCGCTCAATAAGCCTGTAATAGCTACTACTGTTGGTTCACTTCCCAAAATGATGGAAGACAATCGTCATGGTTTTCTCGTGCCACCCAAAAACAGCCAGGCATTGGAAAGAGCTATCGTACAAATTCTTCAACCAGAGATTGCTCAGCAGATGTCAAGAAATATTGAACAGGACTTTTCTTCAGGTGACCGTTCATGGGGAAGGATAGCCAAGGAATTATACCAGATATATCAAACGGTGATAGAAAAACAGAATAAAATATGAAACCACGAATTATTGCGCTGTATTTACCCCAGTTCCACGCTATTCCTGAAAATGACGAGTGGTGGGGAAAGGGGTTTACCGATTGGGTGAATGTACGCAAGGCTAAGCCCATCTTCAGTGGACATGAGCAACCTCGTGTTCCTCTTGATAATAATTATTACGATTTGAGCAATCCCGAGTCGATACGTTGGCAGGCGCAGTTGGCGAAAGACTATAATGTATATGGATTCTGTTTCTACCACTATTGGTTCAATGGTAAACTGCTATTGGAAAAACCAGCAGAATTGCTGTTAGCCAATAAAGATATCGACATTCATTTCTGTTTTTCATGGGCAAATGAACCTTGGGCAAGGACATGGGATGGTAAAGCCCATCATGTAATCATGCCACAAGAATATGGAACACGGAAAGACTGGGAGCAACATTTTCAATACCTGTTGCCTTTCTTTCGTGACAATCGTTATATAAAGGAAAATAATGCACCTGTGTTTCTGATATACAAGTCAACAAGTATGCCTGAAGCCAAGGCTATGATGGATTGTTGGAATGAAATGGCAACGGAGGCAGGATTCAACGGCATTCATTTCGTTGAAACTCTGAGAGGTGAAAAGAGGGAGAAGCGCTCATTGCCTTACAGGGCAAGTGTGGAGTTTGAACCTATGCGCACACTTTTTCTTCAGCCGTCATTCCAGCTGAACTACAAGCGCGTCCGTCGTAGAGTGATAGACTTCTTCAATCACTTGTTCCATTGGAATATTCCTCTTAACACTCCTTTTAAGTTTTCTGATGTAGCTCGCAGATCTGTTGAATTGCAATCACCTAAGGGTACTTATGGAGGTGTCTTCATAGGATGGGATAATACTCCACGCCGCGGACTTGCAAGTACCATCGTATTACCACCCAGCAAACAGGATTTTAAGGAGTATTTGCAGGCAAAGATAAGACAGACACAAGAAAACTATAATACAAATTATATCTTTGTGAATGCATGGAATGAATGGGCTGAGGGAACTGTGTTAGAACCTGATGAGGCTCACAGGTTTGAATACCTTGAAGCGGTAAAAGAAACTACTACTTGAAATTATAGTACAAAAACATTGTAGGGGTGAGCACTTATCTCAATCCTTTGTTTACGGCTCTTACTGCGTAATGGATAAAGTAATAGAGAGACTTGGCAATGCTGAGTTTCTCTATTTCTCTATAGATGTGCCACTGCCAACCTATAGTACGTAACTTATTGGATGAGACAGAGACGTTCTTCAGTCTGTAGAGGGCTTCTACGGTGTCGGTGTTGTAGGCATGGCCTCCCTGTTTCAGCATTGACAGCCATAGGGCATAATCCTCATGACCGCAATGAGGAAAATATTGCTTGCCCGTCTTTTCTGTATCGTAAGTAATTGTAAGACACCCCATGGCATTGCCTTTTAGCAAATCTTTGTAACCAAGAACAGAAGGGGCTATGATGGGGTATTTGTGCTGTTCACCATCCTCTGATATTTTCCTGTAATTCGAGAATACCATGATGGCGTCTTTCTTTTCCTGAAACAAGGATATCTGATTCTCAAGTTTTGTGGGCAACCACAGGTCGTCGCTATCAAGAAAAGCTATGTATCTGCCTGTGGCATTTTCTATGCCGATGTTTCTCGGCTTGGTAGGAGAACCTGATGCCACATCTATTCTGAAAGGTCTTATTCGGCTGTCTTTTTTTGCATACTCAGCTATTACGGTGGGAGTATCGTCCGTTGAGTCGTCGTCAACAACCAACAGCTCCCAGTCCTTGAACGACTGAGAGAGAACGGAGTCCATTGCTCTCGTCAGGAACCTCACGTCATTATGTGTAGGCATAATGACCGATACTGTCGGCTTACCCATCCTTTTTATAATTATTTGAACAGATAATGTTTCAATCTGCCGAATGCTTTAAGCGAACGCTTAAAATCATCGGGATTGGTCAGTCCTACCTTTAATCTGTGCAGTATATAGCTTGGACGCAGATAATATTTCTTGCGAGCCATATTACAGAAGTCAACCATCTCTTGTGCAGACAACTCAGGTGTTGAAAGCACTGTATTGTGTGTTCCGTCAGGCAGGCAATACTTAGCGTAATCCAGTTCTATGTATCCGTTTTGTTTCGCCCACTGATATGCCTCGGTACCAGGATATGGTATCAGAGGGAAGAACTGTGCCGTATCGGTGTTGAGTTTCAAAGCTAGTTTCAACGTCTGTTGCATAGTCTCCCTGGTCTCGCCCTGATTGCCAACCATGTAGCAGGCATGTATAAGCAATCCTGCCTTCTTGGCATTCGACACATACTGATAGAACTGTTCCACCTTAGTGCCTTTCTTAATATTGTCAAGAATCTGCTGGCTACCACTCTCTATGCCAGGGATTATCAGACGGCATCCTGCTGCCTTCATGGCCTTCATGGTATCCAAATCCAAATCCACACGGGCATTACACAGCCATCTCAGTCGCTTATGCAACCCTTTTTCTATCAGCATCTGACAGATATCTTTCACCCTCTTCTTGTTTGCTGTGAAGGTGTCATCCTCTATCACCACCTCTTTCACATCAGGAAAGTTCTTGGCTATATACTCGAACTCACCCACTACGTTCTCTGCCGAACGAGCCCTGAAGGCATGACCGTGCATGGTTTGGGGATATACACAGAAGTTACAGCGGAACGGGCAACCGCGACCAGTGAATATCTGTATTGAAGGATAAGTGGCTGCTGCAAAGAAGTAATCTTTTTCGTTCAGATTCTCTTTTATAAACTGTGCAGCATATGGCAGGTCATCAAGATTCTTCAGTGGCGGCATGGCATCTGTGCGCACCATCTTATCTTTATCTCTATAGCACAGTCCTCTCACCTTGCTTAAATCGCCTCCATTCTCAAGTGCGTCAGCAAGTTCTTTTACTATGCAGTCATATTCGCCTATTGCTACGGCTTCCACTGCTGGAGAATAGCCAAGCGTCTCTTCTGGGCAAGCCGAAGGATGCGTTCCCACCAGAACAACGAATGTGTCAGGGTATAGCTTCTTAATACTCTCAGCAAACTTAACGTCACTCTTTATTGATGGGGTACTCGTACCTAACACAAAGAGTCCGAAATCACTATTGGCGCTCTTTATGATGTTAAGTGACGCTTCTTCGTTTAGCTGTTTGGCTGGAGCATCCAGAAAACTCACCTGATGCCCGTGCTTCTGTGAATACAAAGCGGCATATATAAGCCAGAGTGGGTAATAGATGGCTCCGCTCTTGGTTATAGCAGGGCTACGAGACTCTCTTGAGAATTTTCCGTATTCAGCCTTAAAGGGAGGATTGATAAAGTATATGTTCATTATTATAATGTTTTCTTTATTTGTCTTAACAACAGATGGTAAGCTAAATATGCTCTGTAACTGAGTTTGTACCACAGACTATTGGTGCTCTTGCTACCTGCAAAAGAAACGGTATTGTCGTGTCGGCGGTATAGCTGCAACACCCTGGGGTAATATCCGCAACGGAAGTTTAACTGACTGTATAGGGCAATCCAAAGGTCATGAGCTGCCATACGTTGAGGTATAGGCAATACTTCTTTCAATATCTCACGTCTAAAAGCCATACAACTACCTAACCAAAGGTCTTTCTTGAAATTTCCCCACACGCTTCTGTCTATGGGCGACTCATCAGTATAGTACCTCTCTTGGGTAATATTAAGTGAAGCATCGGTCAGCGCACAGTTGCATGTAACCACGTCATACTGCCCATCAGAGAGAAATCTTTTCATTTCCTCTACTTTAGCAGGCAACCAAACGTCATCTTGATCGGCAAGAAAGATGATATCACCCTTTGACTTGTTGAGTGCATTCTCAAAGTTATGAGTAACTCCCTTGGCAAGCTCGTTAGCATACATCTTTATTCTCGAATCACCGAACGAACGTATTACCTCAATGGTGGAATCAGTGGAATGGTCATCAGAGATTACTAACTCATCCTCATCAGACAGTTGGCATAATATACTCTCTATCTGCTCCCTGAGATACTTTTGTCCGTTATATGTAGCCATGCAAACCGATGTCATGAATGCAAAATTACGAAAAAAAACACATATATAAAAATTCTTATGCGGAAAAAGTGTTGCACAACTGCGAAAATATGTGTAACTTTGCACTGATATAGCTAAAACTCATATCTATACAACACAAAATGGATCTTCTATCTCTCATCCAATTAATACCTTTCGTAATAGGATTGACAATATCTGCTTTCATGCTGAGGAATTCAAGACTTGTCAGTCCTAACGGCAAGTTGATTCCCGGATTTGAGGAAGGTTCTGCACCTGCCAATGGTGTGGAGATTGGCGGTTTGGCTGTATTTCCGATATTGCTGGTGGCTTTGTGCCTGTCGCTTGGCATTCCTCATTATATGGGACTGACTGAGCTGAGTCAGGAAAAGGTTCTGCCTTCTGCACTGAGAATAATGCAAGTGATAGCGGCTTGTGCCCTACTCTATTTTGTAGGACTGAAAAACGACTTCAATGGTACAGGCTCGAAGGTGAAATTCACAGTGCTCTTTGCTACGGCTTGTATGTTCCCTGTTACAGGTTTGTGGATGCAAGATATCGATGGGATGTTTGGCATACAGGCTCTACCTGCATATATTGGTGTACCCCTGACTGTCATTGTGGCGATATTCATTACGGAAATGATTTCCCTAATGGATGATGTGGATGGTTTGGGAGCAGGGCTCTTTGCTGTAACTGACGGCATAATACTTATCTTCTGCCTATTATACGACTTTGTGCTGGGCGCGATAGTATCAGCCTCAGCATTGGGCGTGGTACTGCCTTTCGTATTGCTGAAAATGTTTTATCCTCGTTGGAAGAAGACGGTATTAGGCGATGCTGCGAGCTATGTCTTAGGGTATGTGCTCGCTTATCTTTCTATGGCTCTGTTCCGCCAAAGTGGTATTACGATGCCTGAAGGTATGCAGATGGTAATATTCGGTGTATTGATTTTCCCTGCTTTCGACCTTCTGAGAGTTATACGCCAGCGTGTGCGCGAGCAACGTGGAATACTTACCCCTGACCGAAACCAGATACAACACCGACTGCAACGTACAGGTATGAATCGTACTATGGTTCCTATTGCCATACTGTGCATTATACTATCATTCGCAACATTTAACTCATGGTGGGTAATATCTGGATACAAGCATCTCGCTATACTATTTATTATTGATATTGCGTTATTTGTCGGCTTACAGATATTGATAACCTTTGCTATCTCACGCAACGAACTGCGTCATAATATGGCAAAGTGGCAAATGGAGTATGGACGCGAGGCATGGGAGGCTGACATCCCTGTGGAAACTATAAAACAGAAACAGCAGAACTTCGGTACCATGGGACTGCCTAAGCATGTTATTCTTGGCGACGAACTCGACTTTATTCCTGACGGTATGAACGCCATAGAGCGTGAGATAAAACGCATTGTGGACATGACTATATCAGGAATACTGATGATATTATTCTCGCCTCTGTATCTGTTTAGCTACATACTTATAAAATTGGACGACGGAGGACCTGCCATATATAGTCAGGAACGCATCGGGAGGTTTGGCAGACCTTTCCGTATACATAAGTTTCGTTCTATGCGCATGGATGCTGAGAAATTCGGTCCTGCCCTCAGTCATGGTGGTGGAGAAGATGATCCACGCCTGACAAAGGTAGGAAAGTTCTTGCGTGCCCACCATCTGGACGAACTGCCTCAACTTTGGGACGTATTCATTGGCAATATGGCATTTATAGGTCCGCGTCCTGAGCGTAAGTTCTTCATCGATCAGATAATGGAGCACGATCCACGCTACTCTTTTTTGTTCCAGATACGCCCAGGTGTGACAAGCTATGCCACACTATATAACGGCTATACAGACACTATGGAGAAGATGTTGCGCCGTCTTACCTATGACCTTTACTACCTGGAGCATCGCTCTTGGTGGCTTGATATAAAGATACTATGGCTGACATTTATCTCTATAGTCAGCGGAAAGAAATTCTAATAACCTTTTGAACTTTTAAGCCCTTTGAACTCTTCAAACTTTACAAAGTGGGTTGCCTGCTGGGGCAACGCAACATCAATAACTGACCGCAAGGAGTGTGTGTATGCTAAGGACATCACTCTGCGTTATCCTATCTATATGCCTTTTGCTGGCAGCAAACTGCGTCTGCGTTTCTCTAACCTTACGGGCACAGAACCTGTAACATTAAGTAAGATAACCATCAGGAGATTGGCAAAGGGTGAAAACTTCATCAACCTTGTGCCACAGACCATTCTCCCAGGCAAGGAGGTTACGAGTGAGGAGGTGGAGTGCGCCATTAATGCTGGCGACATCATAGAGGTGAGCATATACCTTGCCGAGTGCACCCAAATGAATGCGGGAACTCTCATCACTGGCCCTCTGTCTAAAGGACAGTATGCCTACGGCGACTTTGCCGAAACAGACGAACTGCCGCTTGACCTCTCTCGTCACACTAACTGGTTCTATTTCCTGAATACCATCGACATTCTTACTGAGGAGAAGAACCATGCCCTCGTTTGCTATGGTGACTCTATAACGGCACAAAGCTGGCCTGATTATCTCACCTTGCGTGCGCGCGAACATAATTATAATAATGTGGCTATAATCCGTCGTGCCGTCAGTGGCACACGCATTCTGCGCCAATATGACTGCATCACCTATCAGGCTTACGGACTGAAAGGCTCCACTCGTTTTCCGATAGAAATGGATGTAGCTGGGGCTTCTGCGGTGATAATACAGCATGGTATCAACGATATCATACACCCTGTGGGTACTGATGTCAACCCTTTCCGTCCCTGGAGTGATATGCCTACATTGGCTGACCTGCAAAAGGGTACTAAGGAGATATACGTTGACTATATACGCAACCATCCTAAACTCAAGCATCTTAAGGTATATAGTGGCACCTTGCTGCCTATTCATGGTTGGCGCACATATAACGAGGAACGCGACAAACTGCGCGTAGCCTTCAACGAATGGCTCAGAAAATCTGAAATATTCGATGGATGCGTAGATTTTGATAAGGCTCTTATCGACCCCGAGCACCCTCTCTGCTTCGCTCCTGGTTTTGACTCGGGTGATCATCTGCACCCTTCGGAAAAGGCATACGATGCAATGGCAGGCGCTGTGCCTGCCGAACTTTTACAATAAACCAAAAAGGCTAACGTTCAAAATCGCACGTTAGCCTTTTTTATCAATCTTCAGCAGCTGCTTCGCTTGACGGGGTATCTTCTTCTGAATTGTATTGCTCACCATTAGGTTTGTTCTTCTTCGGTTTATTATTGCCAAACGACCATGTGACTGTGAAGTTGAATTTGCGTGAATGACGCCAGTTCTCACTATATTGCCAGAAGGTGTCGCTACTTGTCTCACTCTTCTGTTTACGTGAATTAAGCAAATCACGACAGTTCATCGCTATTGTCAGTTTCTTGTTCATGAAACTCTTACGGATTCCGAGGTCGATACCATAGTTTGGACGTCGTTCTCCCTGGGTTATCACACGTTTTGAACGATAGTTTGCCTTCAACTGTACCGATATATCATATGGCAAGGTCACATTGGCTTGCATACGGGCATTCCATGAGAAACGGCTCTCACTATCACCACTGACTGTTATCTCCTGTCCCATCAACGGATCTGTGAGGGTATAATTGAAGGCATCCAACTTATAATAGAAGGCACTCGCCGTGGTAGTCAGTTCCAGTCGCCTGCCTATTTTGTTCTTCAATGTCATCTCCAGACCTGAGTTCACACGCTTCGACAGGTTCATATTGGTCTGGAAAGTTCTCAGGTCACCATCTATCATGTATTTGACAGACTGTATCACGTCTGTTGTAGGACGATAGTAGGCTGACAGCAACAGTGAGTGGTTGTCCCATGTGTGCAGGTAGTTGAACTGATATGAGAAACTGAACTCTGGAGTAAGCTGAGGATTACCAAATGTCACAGTTGATGCGTTACGCGTGTTCATAAATGAATTGAGCTGACCTCCCCACGGACGGCGCAGACGCCTTGTCACGTTAATCTGCAACTGGTCGCGCACAGATAACTGATAAGACAGGAACAATGAAGGGAAGAGTTCGAAAAAGTCTTTCTTGAACGGCTGCGTACCCTTCTTGCCTGCCTCACTGCTGCTGCCTGCAGCATCTGGGTGGTCCTGGTAATAATCACACGACTCGGTGTTTACCTTCCAGTATTCGCCTCGTAGTCCACCCATCACACCAAACTTGCCAAATTTCATCGTTATATTGGCGTAGAAAGCATGGGTGTCCATATCATATCTGAAACGGTTGTAGTAATCTACATCGGGTGCCAAACTTTCTCCATCGTAGTTGTCACTCTTCCATGCCTCCTGAGGAGTATTTTCACGATTAAATCGTGCATTATAGCCCGTCTGCAACGTAAATCTGTCAGACAGTTTGTTCTCGTAGTCCAACTTCAGCTCGGTGTTTTTTGTGCGTACATTCATCGGCTTAAACTGATAGCTCGCCGTCTCCTGCTTAGAAGGGTCACTGTATGTGGTACGATCCTGATAGCGGTTGTCGTTATTGGCTGTCCAGCGGTTATGGCTTAGCGTGAAGTCGATGAAGTGAGTATCGCTGAAGTTGTGCTTATAACCAAACTCTACATTCACCATATTCATATTGTTTCTTCCCGTAGTGCTACGGTGTAATATATGTGTCTCTTCTTCTACAAGGTCTGGAGCGATACCTACATAATTGCCATAATGATATGGAGTGACAGCGCGACTGTTGGTGCCACCGTGCATAAACATACCTGAAAGGGAAAGGTCATCCTTCTGGGTGGCATGAAAGGTTAAGCCTGCACGTGTAAAGAGGATGTTTCCACGCTGATCAGTTACTGCTTCTGAGTCCTGATAGCCTGTCTTCACTCCGCTTGAGAAGAAATCTTGCTCTGTCCTTGCACCACTCTCGTCTTCACGATGACGATAACCTATGCTCATATAGGAATCTATCCACTTGGAACTGGTATTGAGGTTAACACTCGTATTGGCTCCTCCCACACTGTTGGCTCCCACCTGCACTGAACCATAATAGCCAGCCTTGCGGTCTCGCTTCAATATTATATTGATGATGCCTGCACTTCCCTCAGCTGAATATTTTGCCGAAGGGTTGTCAATAACCTCGATTCTATCGATACTTTCGGCTGGTATCTGCTGCAGTATGGTACCACGATTGTCACTGGTCAGTCCGCTTGCCTTACCGTTTATCCACACCTCCACGCTGGAACTGCCGCGCAGTGATATGTTTCCGTCGTTGTCCACCTCCACTGAGGGTATGTTCTCAAGTGCCTCGGATGCCGATGCTCCTATGTTTGAAAGGTCGTTTGACACATCGTAGGTCTTGCGGTCAACCTCCAGCTTTACTGACGACTGCTGCCCTACCACTGTCACCTCATTCAACTGGTTGCCGTCTTCTCCCATGTGAACCTTGCCTATGTTTGCCGTAGCATTGCCCTTATGCAGGTTCACTTGCCTTGTTATGCTCTTGTATCCCACAAAAGACAGTTGTACATCATACTTGCCGTAAGGTAGTCCAGACACAGAAAAACCACCCGACATATCAGTCACAGTACCTTTTACCACCTTGCTCTGCCCTGCCTTGCTTACCTTCACGGTGACGTATGAGAGAGGTTCCTTGCTCTCCCCGTCCTCCACCTTACCCTTAATAGTGCCCTGGGCACTCATCGTTATGGCAACGGCGAGCAATGCTATAATGCTGATTATTCTGTTCATGTTGTTGTTTTTATAACTGTATAGGGGATTACTCATCAATATCATATGCGTAGTCATAACACTTGTTGAGAATCTCGTTGTAATCATGACAACGCTCTAGGTCTGTCAATGCCGACTTGATAAAACCCTTTCCAAGCACCTGTTTCTTGCTTACCGGCTTAAACAGCGTGTATGTCCTCAGACGATAATATTGGCTGTACCTATCCTCCTCATTGTAGCCCTTGGGCACTTTCTTCAGTGCTCCGTCCCACGGCAGGGTGTAGTCTTTACATGCCTCCACCGCGTTATGGAAACG
>JAEEGL013182545.1_pt1 | contig 37660 bp, 24 predicted proteins | sample 9134231 | NCBI WGS metagenome assembly JAEEGL01 (sample SAMN16246548, study PRJNA631951) | gut metagenome | biome: gut microbiome; feature: rumen; material: fiber-attached | host: Bos | place: Iran: Karaj | collected 2018-10 | reverse complement strand
GTTAATTCTTTTTTATGAAACAGATCAAATAATTGGGGAAACAACAAGGTTAATCTCTGAACGCCAACATGGAGATACTAAAGGATTTGCAGTTTCCGATATTGTCAACGATCTCTATCGTCGTCCCACTGTTCATGCCGTTAGCGTTGCAAGCGGAACAGAATTAGCAAGTGTGTCGATTGACGTAAATTTTTATTCTGTCGCTCGCTTACAGGGCGATTTGTCTCACGTCGAAAACGCTTTAAACGAAATTGACGGCGAACAAATAGACATTATTTGCGCCTCGGAAGCTGAGATTCGCCGCCTGGAGGAAACGTTTGCTCTTACCAAACCGTCAAGGGAGGGAAGAATTGCCTACGAGTTAGGGGCTCTTGCCGAAGGTTTTGAATGGAGAGAGGGTAAGCGTCTGCTCATAGGTTCTGATCAATTATTTGGACGTTCAATTTCTCGGCGTTCTAAGACTGTTCAGACCAAAAAGTTGAGCAAAACGGTCGATTCTTTTCTTGAATTAACCTCTGGAGATTTAGTAATACATGTTGAACGCGGTTTGGCGCGATTTGTCGGCATTGAAACGATCAAAAAAGCAAATCAACTGGAAGATCATTTAAAATTAGAATTTGCCAATAAAACTTTTCTGTATGTGCCCGCTTCAAAAATTGGCAAGATTCAGCGTTATATTGGTTCCGGAAAAACGATACCTAAACTTGCCAGTTTGAAAGGAACTGCCTGGAGCAAACAAAAGAAAGACGTTCAGGAAGCTATATGCGAGCTAGCTGCAGAAATGATCGAGTTACAGGCGAAACGCGAAGCCTGGGAGGGATTGGCCTTTCCGGAAGACGGGCCATGGCAACGCGATTTTGAATCAATGTTTCCCTATCGCGAAACAGACGATCAACTAACCGCAATTGAAGCTATTAAAAAAGACATGGAACGTACTCGTCCGATGGATAGACTTCTTTGCGGAGACGTCGGATTCGGTAAAACAGAAGTGGCCCTTCGAGCCGCTTTTAAGGCAGTGGAGGCCGGTTTTCAAGTGGCGATGTTGGCGCCGACCACCGTGTTAGTCGAACAACATTATCGAACGTTTTCAGATAGAGTAGCTCCTTTTCCTATTAGAGTCGCTTCTCTATCGAGATATTCTTCAAAAGCAAATCAGGCCGCCACGATTGAAAAACTGAAATCCGGGGAAATTGATATTGTAATCGGCACTCATAGAATAATACAAAAAGACGTTCAATTTAAGAAGTTAGGTCTTGTAATAATCGATGAGGAACAGAAATTTGGCGTTCGACATAAAGAGCAATTGAAAAAATTTAAGTCGATGGTAGACGTGTTAACGTTGACCGCGACGCCAATTCCCAGGACTCTACATTTTTCTTTGATTGGAATTCGCGACGTTTCCAATCTTTCGACTCCGCCCGCCGATAGGTTGCCGGTGGAGACGAGGGTCTTGCGTTTTAACCAAGATATTGTTCGGAACGCCGTTTTACGCGAATTAAACCGCGGCGGACAGATATATTATCTTCATAATCGCGTTTTTGATATTGAAGAAAAGGCGGCGCAATTGCGTCGAATAGCGCCAGAGGCTCGAATTCGGGTCGGTCATGCGCAGATGAGTTCCGCAGAACTCGAATCGACGATGCGTGATTTCGTTCTCAAGCGCTTTGATATGTTAGTTTGCACTACTATTGTCGAAAGCGGACTAGACATTCCAAATGCAAACACGATTTTCATTGATCAGTCAAATCGGTTCGGTTTGGCGGAATTACATCAGTTGAGAGGGCGCGTTGGACGTGAGAAGAGACAAGCTTATTGCTATTTAATGCTTGACGCGAATCAGACGTTAAGTCAAGACGCGGCAAAACGTTTGCATGCGTTAGAAGAATATGACAAACTGGGGTCCGGATTCCAAATTGCTATGAAGGACCTTGAAATTCGCGGAGCCGGAAATATCCTCGGCACGCGTCAGAGCGGTCATATCGCCACAATAGGATATGAAATGTATTGTGAGTTTTTGGAGGACGCAATTCGCGTATTGAAAAAACAACCTCAAAAGCTTCGCGTAGACGTTGAAATTGATTTGCCGGTAAGCGCGCTTTTGTCTGACGAATATATACCCGATTCACGCGCTAAAATAGATTTTTATCGACGGTTGGACCGAGTAACGAAAATTGAAGAGATCGTGGAATTACGCAATGAATTGACGGATCGCTTTGGCGTTCTCACGCCCGAGGCCGAGCGTTTGTTCGTTTTAGCTCAAATTCGATTGTCAGCCTTCGAGTATCGAGTGAAGACCGTTCAAATGGAACAATTCGAAGGTCTCCTCTCATCTTGCAGTAAAATGTTGGCGATAACGTTTCGCGTCCAGAGTCTGATGTACAAGTTGCGAAGCAGATTAGAAAAGCGTAATGTTTCTATGCGACTCGTTGAATCAGAGCAAGGTATTTTTAAGGGCTATATTGATATTCCCAAAGTTTTCTTTGATTCAAAGGGAAACGTCTATGAAGACGAAATTCTCGCCTATGCTTTAAGACTTTTTAGCGTTAAAGATTACGCTAAAAGCGACGCCGAGCGTTTTTCGGAACAGCGTTTAGAAATGACAGAAGACGAGACTAACGCAGATAATACGAAACCTCAGTCCAGCGCTCCTCCATTAAGCTCGGCTTTAAAACGAGTCAAACAGAATAAAAAAAGTTGATCGTTTTTCTGGATTGTCGCATCTTCGGCATTTCCGTATCTTGACGCCTGTTCTTCAAAAAGATAACAAGCAAAGAAATAAGGAAACTTGAGGCGCTCGTTTTAATTGTGACGCGTGCGAAATAGACAGAGAGGGGATTCCATGTGAGAATCATTCTGCGATTAGATAAATTAAAAGCGCAATCTTCCTTTAGGACCAATTCAAGGAAGATTGCGCTTGAAATTGTGTAAATCGTTTATAAGTCTCGAGGATTAATAAACTTCCCCTTGGGACGAAGAACGTTTGCGTTTGTTTCAGCGTTCCGTTGTCGAGCGCTATCTTTCGTCCCGTTGGAAATAGAATTAACGACGGTTTCGTCAGGTTGAACGAATGTCGGTTCGCCCTCTAAAGGCTGCAATTCGGCGCCGGTCGTATTTCTGGTCGACGTTTTTTGTGTCGTTGTTTTTTTTGAGGGAAATGAAATATTTCCAGACGCAGGCAGACGTACGATTTCTGTCGAAATAAACGATCTTTCAGAGATTTGCAACGCATTAGGTCTAATCGGTAATGATTCCGGAGCAGTTTTTTCCGAAGCTAAGTCGACAACAGGAGTTGTTTGTCGATTCGAGCGTATATTAGGCAATCCCGTAACAACCCCATTGTTTCTGGAAGGAAGCTTTTCTTCGAATAGTGAAGATTTGGTTTTACCATTCTGGAATTTTGGAGTTTCGCCGGCTGTTTGGCGTATGGGATAGCGTTTAGGAAATTCTTTGGGCGTTGCCGGCTCTTCGTCTTTTAGTTGAGGAAGTTGAAGATCTTCTGCCGGAGGTCGATTGACAGCAAGATATTGATTCAGTTCTTCTATTCTCTGTTCAATTTCTAACGCCGATTTTTCAGATTCGGCGTTTGGCGTTGTGGCGGAGATAGATTCGTCGTCTTGTTTGAAAAGCAATTCGTTCGTTTGCAGCTCTTCTTTTTCTAAGGCTGGACTTTGTCGCCGCGGAGCCGAATAGGCATATTGCGGGGCGTTTTGAGGCGTTTGTGAAATTAGTCGGTTATTTTCTAAGTTTTGTCGGGTTTGTGCGTTGGAAGGAAACGTTCGATAGTAATCATACGCATTTCGGCGGGGTGAAAACGCGAATCTAGGTTTTGAAACTCTTTGTCTGGAATTGCCAAGCAATAGCGCAGACCATATTTCGGAAGTCGTCGGTCTTGCTGAAACAGATTCGTTAACCTGTTCGTTATTTGACGCCTGTTCTGGAATCTTTTGCGTGCGGTCGTTTACATGACGTTCGACGCTCATCAATCGATCGTTGCCGATCGGAGTTTGTGGATTCTGTGCATGAGCTTGTTTGAACTGAATGGAAAACGACGCCAGGAGCGCTCCAACCAGAAATACCCGGTTAATATTTGACCAAGTTTTCGAGAATGTCATATAAACCTCGATCTAATCGTCGCTGGAACGTCTATGAAGGACGAACCTCGAAGAATCATTTAACGATTTCTTTTTAACGACCAATCATGCGACTCTTGCCTGAAACGCGCGTTGGAACGTTGTTTCAGACTCTCGTTTTTGAAAAAGGATGGACCGGCGTTAATTTGTCATGTTTTTCGGTAGGCTCTTGCTATTGATTCTGCTGGAGAACAAAGCGTCTTTACCTTACCGTGTTCGGAAGAAACCAGAATCAATCAGCTGAGGATCGGCCGGCTTGCCATTAACACCTTCGGCAGGTTGTTGCATTTGGAGAGGAGCGTTTTGAAGCCCTTCGTTGAGTCTCGCGCACGTCCAAAAAGCAATTTCTCCGTCTTGAACAAGAAGGTCTCTTTCGTTTGCGCCGGGAAGTGCGTAAACCAAAACGATTCCCGTATTAATTTCCGCTACGTAAACGAACGATTGGGATAAATTACCGACGGAACCGACGTTCCTTGTGTCAGTTTCGCCTGTAACCATGAGGAACTTCGGCGCGGTAGGAACGGAGACGTTGAATTGCTCGGCCGTTTTAACAAGGTCGCCCTTTAGATTTCGCGAAAACAATTTCTGAAACGAAGGGGCGGAACGCGAAATGACCGCAGCAGACAAACGTCCGCTTTGCGAGTCAAGATAGTACATTGCCTCAATGTTCGCCCCAAACGACCCCGTTGCGACAATAACTCCGTCGCTTTCGCTCGAAGCCGAAGCAAAAACCGGAATCGGGAGATTGGCGCTCGATAAAGCGTTTTCCTGCTCGGAAACGCGAGTTCCAAGCATATAACCTCCAACAGCCAAGCTTAACGACAGTATTGCAACGCCCAGACCAAATAAGATTGATTGTTTCATCTTGACATCCGTTTAGGTTTACTAACTCAGGACTGTTAAACGCCCCTCAAATACGTTTTTTAGTTGATTAAACGCGTTCGTTAGATAAAAGCGCAACGAACGACGCTTGCCGGAGGATAGCTTTTTTACGTTTTGACGTCTAGACGAGTTTAATCCGTAATTTGCAAAACTTAACAAAACGGTTTAACTTCTTTTTTGCATGTTTGGAGGCGGAGATAGAGACTTTTGGAAACAGTATGTGTAATGAAAGAATTGGCGTGAAATGATACTGTTGAATGAATAATTAGAAAGTATTATGTATAAGTATCAGTTATACAGTGAGAAATTTAGTATAATTTTAGAATATTGTCCTTTTCAAATAAAGGCGACGTTTTATAATGTCGGACTGTGTGTAGATGGTGATCGCGAGTGCTTGTAAGATGAAGATTGTGACGCTTGAGAGTTGTGTTTTAGCGTGATTTTCATCCAAAACGTCGGGAGCGAGCGAATCGCTCCTCTTTAACGAAACGTAGGAGACGAATATGTCCGACTTATCAGATTCGGCAAAACTTCTTATTGACGGCAAGACGATCGATCTGAACGTTTATACCGGAGTTGAAGGCGAACGTTCTATCGACGTTACTTCGTTGTTTAAGGATCATGGATTGACGACCTACGATCCGTCCTTGGGCAATACCGCAATTTGCCGAAGTTCGATCACCTATATTGACGGAGAACGCGGAGTACTTCGTTATCGTGGAATTCCGATTGAACAGTTTGATCGTCCGAAACCTAATTATATTGAGGTAGCATGGGCGCTGATATTCGGCCGTCTACCTGATGATGAGGAGTTGTCGCAATTTCGCGAAATGCTAACCAGGCATGAACTCCTTCACGAAGGATTGAGTAATCAATTTATGGCGCTTCCCGTCGACGCGCCGCCGATGGCGATTTTGTCCGCTATGATTAGCATGATGGCATGTTATCATAAGGAGTTTTTGCTTCTTGAAGACGAAAAGTCGTTGATGGGCGCCGCCGCTCGGTTGATTAGTAAAATTCGTACGATTGCCGCGTTTACTCATCGTAGGGCTATGGGGTTGCCGTTTATCTATCCTGATCCGAGTTTACGATATTGCGCCAATTTCCTGCATATGATGTTTTCGTTGCCTTATAAGCAGTTTGACGTTTCGGAGGAAATGGAGGACGCGCTTAATTTGGTCTTCATTTTGCACGCAGACCATGAACAAAATTGTAGCGCCAGCGCAGTGAGAGTCGTCTGTTCGGCTCAGGCGAACTTGTTCGCTTCGTGTAGCGCCGGCGTAAACGCCCTTTGGGGGCCTTTGCATGGCGGCGCAAACGTTAAAGTCATGGAAATGCTTGAGGCTATATATCGCGGAGGATATCGGCCAGAAGACTGTATTGCCGCGGCAAAGGATAAAAACGACTCCTTTCGGCTTTACGGATTTGGGCATCGTGTGTATCGAAATTACGATCCGCGCGCCAAGATATTAAAAACTGCTTGCGATCGATTGTTTAAGACTCTGAAACGTAACGATCCGTTGTTGGATATCGCCAGAAAGTTGGAAGAACTCGCGTTGAAGGATCCCTATTTCGTCGATCGAAAATTGTATCCGAACGTCGATTTCTACAGCGGGATTTTACTTAGAGCAATGGGAATTCCGACGGATATGTTTACCGTCATGTTTGCCATCGGACGTCTTCCCGGTTGGATTGCCCAATGGAAGGAACAACATTTTGCAGAAGGCGGCAAAATCATTCGTCCGCGTCAATTGTACGTAGGGAATCCTAAGACCGACTATATCGAAATGGAAAAACGCTGAATTGGATTTCTTCGATCCAATAACGTTTTCTATTCAAAGGGGCGGCGAACTTGTTTTTGCCGTCCCTCGTTGTATGGCGGCTTGGGGTTCTGTCCAAAGATATATTGCTTTTTCTCCCTTTTTTTTGTAGATTCTCTCCGATTGGTCGAGTTGTTTGAAAGATTCTTTGGACGGCTTCGCTTTGCGTTTAACGACTCTGCGACTTTTAGGAACGTTTAAATAATATGACTGGCGCAAAAAAGAATTCCAAATCCGGAAAGAGTTCTCGTACGCCAGCCAGAGTTAACGCAGGCAAACGCAAACATATTAACAACCTTTGGACGTTCTACTTAGATTCGCAAAACGTCTTGTTTGACGAATACCCGGTTGTTTTATCGCCCGAAGACGGTTTGGATAGGTCCGGTGTTGTTTTTCAGACGAACAAATCTTTTAACATGGTCGTTAGCGACGAGGGTGATAACTCTGATAGTAATTCAGACAGTTCGGAAGAAGAATCAGGGTGGCGTAATCTCGGCGTCTGGCAGTTCTTCCTGCGCGTAGCCTTATCGCGACAGAATATAAGCGCTTCTGTCAGTGTTCTTGTCCATGCAATTGTTATCTTGATATTGTTTTCTATCATTATCTCGACGAAGGTTGGGACATTAGGCAATTCAACTCTGTTTAGTTTTTCCAGCGAAGCGGCCGAGGATTTGAGTTTTGTTAATTCCGAGGGTGAAAACCTCGACGATAACGTTGAATTAGACGTTTCGCCCGAATTTCTAAGCTCTGACGCCGAACAAACGCTTGATAAAGAAATCGACGAACAGCACACTCGAGCTTTTTCAGAAGAAACTCATTTGAATACCGATTCTTCCAACGTTGACGACGTTGATAATATTTTACCTCGCGCCGATGAATTGGGGGGTGGAATTCCGTTTTATTCAAAGAAGGGTTCAACCGATAACCGTACCCCAGGAGGAAGAAGTAAGGGCGTTCCCGGCAGACAAGGAGACGTTACGAAAGAGAGCGAGGACGCTGTCGAACGAGGACTTGATTGGCTTGCGCGGCACCAATTGCCGGACGGCGGTTGGTCGTTTGATCTCACTGAAAAGGATTCTAACGGGCGTGAAGGCGCATGCGGAGGACAGTGTTCTAACTCCACAAGCACGTCCGGAGGGAACGTCTACAAACGGGGATTGCATCCGAGTCGAATGGCGGCGACAGCGATAGCTCTGTTGCCGTTTTTGGGAGCCGGATATACTCATACGGACTCAAATCAGTACCAAAAGACTGTCGCCGCCGGACTGCGTTATCTCGAGTACAACGCTGTAATTTCTGAGGAAAACGAAGTTGATTTTCGAGCCGGATTTGATCAGGACGGAGCGGCGTATGTGCAAGCTCTCGTTGTGTTGACGTTTTGTGAAGCGTACGAGATGACGAAAGATCCCAGTTTAAAGTCGCTGGCGCAGGGAGGATTGAAGAAGATCGAGAACTCCCAGCTTAATGACGGAGGTTGGCGCTATTATTCTCCTGGGGATTTAGGATTCCATGCAAATGTTCCCGGAGACACGTCCGTTCTGGGATGGCAGATGTTGGCGCTCCGATCGGGCGTTTCCGCCGGTTTTTCGATTAACCCGTCAGTCGCGTATCGCGCGGGCAATTTTCTTGATCTTGTCATGTCTAAGGACTCGCGGATGTATCGTTATCAACCGGAGTCGAAAGAAAATAAGTCAGAAACGTGGGGTACGACTGCCGTAGGCGTCCTGATTCGCGAGTATTTGGGATGGGAACCCGGCAATTCGCAACTTGACGCCGGAATAGACCAAATCGCGAGTTGGATAGACGACGCCGATTCTATATGGCAAAAGGTTAAAAAAGGTTCTCGAACTGAAAAAACAAGGAATGGAACGTTGACCTTTTTTCGCGACGATCGGCTCGTTTACAATCTTTACTTTTCGTACTACGCGGCGCTTGCGCTTCATCACTACGGCGGGAAGACATGGCAGAGGCATTTTGCTAAACAACGAGATTTTTTGGTGGAAACCCAGTCTCGCGGCGGCGCTTTTGGCAATTCCTGCGAAAGGGGTAGTTGGTTGTTTTATGACAAATATATGAACGACGGAGGAAGATTGCTCAACACGTCGCTTGCGATACTGATATTAGAGACTCCTTATCGTTATTTGCCAATGTATCAATAATTGTCAGAGAAAAGACAAGAGTGTTAAAATAGAAAAGTTACATAAATAATATAAAACTTGTAAATTGATCTATCATTTTTATTTTTTTTTGTTAAAATGCAGTAATGCTTGACCGTTGGAAGTTTGTAGGGTTTTCGTTTGTTGAAAACGACGAGCAGACGGTTCACAGGAATTGATAGCGAGGATAGTTGTGATGAGCAAAAACTCCTTTTGTGGCGTAATCTGCGTTTTGTTTTTTGCGTTAGTTACACAGACAGCTTTTAGCGCCGATAAAGACAAGTATGCTGTGGCGAACATTTGGGAAGCCGGCAGTTATACATTAAGGCAGGATTGTTTCATTTCTCTGATAACCTCCGTCGACAAAAAAGTCGCTTCACGCGACCAAACGCAGGTCTTGTTCACATGGCACGCCGACGTTTCTGAATTGGAGGACGGCGGGATTCAGAAGATGAATCTTCAAGCTTCGCGTGTGATGCTTCGTTACGACTCCAACAATGAAGAATTGGCGTTCTTCGACAGTTCTAACGAGGGCGCTAACAACGATTTTGTTAAAGAAGTTTTTCGTCGTTTTACAAGCGCGTCTGTTGAAGTCGTTTTTAAGAACGGCGAAATTGAAAATGTTTCTGTTAAAAAAGACGTTTGGGAAGGTTTCGAACCGGAAGCCGAGGATGAGAAAGCCTTTTTTGAACGCTTCCAAGCGCTGTTAACCAAAGAAACGTTTAAACAAATTTTTGATCCTTTCTGCTGGGTTGCGAATCAAGAGGAAGTCTCGGTTAAAGACAAATGGTCTAACGACGTTATTACAACTGTTCAGGGAGTCGGAGATCAGAACCTGACATGGGACTGTAAGTTGGATTCGGTTAAAAAGAGCGGATCTTCGACATTTGCAAACGTTGTCGCAGACAGCGCGCTTGAAGTCAAAGTTAACGATCTTTTAACCGCAAACCTCAAGGCGAATCTCAAAGTTAAATTCAATACAAGAATTGGCTCGCCTGTTGAGCTTGAATCGAGAACAACCGTGACTGCCGTTAAGAAGAGCGAAAATACGGAAGAACCGGAAAAGAATATCGTCGCGCTTCAGCGAAATAATTTGACGGTTGCCAGGAGATAGAACTGTTGTATAATACCCCTTGCGGCTGAGTTCAGGTTTGTTCAAAGCTGAAACGGTCTGCGACGCTCGTTTTGGCGTTGTGACAAAGGCGTGGTTCAGTGTTGCGCTGTTCAACTTAGCCTGTTTTTTGAAAGCATACTTACCGCCGTATATTTTTCTATAAGGCGCGCGTTGTTGGACGCGCGCCTTTTGCTATCTGAAAAATGCGAGAAAGGAAATATTAAAGTCATGTCCGATCCAATTCCAATGACCAGCGAGGGATACGCTCGTTTGAAGAAGGAAATAGAACGCCTGGAAAACGTTGAAAAACCGCCGATCCTCGAACGTATCGCGGCTGCTCGCGAAGAAGGCGATCTTAGCGAAAACGCCGAATATCACGGCGCGCGTGAGTCGTTGGCGTTGCTTAAAGCTAAAATCGAAGATCTTAGAGATCGTATTGCGCGGGCTCAGATCATTGATCCTTCGGAGATGCCCCAGGACGAAATTCGCTTTGGAGCTACGGTTGTTGTAAAGCGTTTGAGAGATAAAAAAGAAATAACATATACGCTGGTAGGCGCCGGCGAAGAAGATTTTGAAACGGGAAAGATTCTTTGCACGTGTCCGCTGGCGCAAAGTTTTCTTGGCAAAAAAGTCGGCGAGACCGCCGAATTTAAATCGGCAAGAGGCGTTCAAAAGTACGAAATTTTAAGAATCAATTACGATTTTTAGAGGGGAGTTGGCTCAACGTTTCGACAATCCGCGTCTCGAAACGTTGCCTGCGAAACGCCGACTTCTCGACAGATTGTTACTCTTGTAGACTAATATATTTGAGATTAGCGTCCCCCCACGATCACAACGAGCGTCTTTCTTTCCGGAAAGGCGCTCGTTGAGTTTTCAGGTCAAAAACTGAAACTGAAAAAAGCCCAAATAGTTTTGTTTATGCTTACGCGATTCATACTTCCCAACCGGGGCGAACGTATTGTTTAAAGTACTCGTCAGCTTTTGGACAATTAACGGCGGTCATCGTCTTTTCGTCGTATTCTAGTTTTTGGCCGCAACGATAGGCAAAACAACCGAGTAAAACCGTTTCTGCAATTTTCCCGGAATACTCAAAACGGCAAGTGGTGGAGCCTTCTTCCGTTCCTTTGCCTTTTTTAATGGCGTCAATCCATTCCGCATGGTGTCCGAGCGACTTAGGAATCGATTGAGTCGGTCTTTCAAAAGATTCAAATTTTTCTTTTGGCAAAAGCGCGTGTTCGTAGTAGGTCGAAAATAAGATTCCGTCGGTTCCAAAGAATAAGACTCCGGCTCCAATATTGTCCAGTCCTAACTCTTTCAAGCATTCGGGACGCGCTTGTCCGTCTTGCCACGAGAGGGTAAGAGGTTCTGAACTTCCAGGAAGGGCAGGAAACACATACTTTGCCGTCAAATCGTAACCGCACATTTCTTCGTCGACGGGATTTGGAGACGTCGTTTCGACGGAAATTGGCGCAGATTTATCCAATCCAAGCGCCCAGTATGGCAAATCGAGGTAATGACAACCCATGTCGCCCATCGCCCCGTTTCCAAAGTCCCAATACATGCGCCATGTTCCGGGGATGAATCGTGGATCATAATCACGTTCAGCGGCGGGGCCAAGCCATACGTCCCAATTGATTTCAGGAGGGCACGGCGTTTTTTCGGCAGGCTTAGGCTTGCCGATGTAGCGATTTGAACACCAGATTTTGACGTCTTTAACAGTTCCAATCGCTCCCGCCTGAATAAGTTCGACAACGCGACGGTAGTTGTCTTCCGCGTGAATCTGCGTGCCCATCTGAGTAACTAAGTTCTTTTCCTTAGCGACTTGTCTCATCCGTCGGATTTGGTACAGGTCGTGACCGAGCGGTTTCTCGGAATAACAGTGCAGTCCCAATTTCATTCCCGCGATTGCGGCGACCGCATGCGTATGATCAGGCGTCGCCACCACGATAGCGTCGAGTTTCGCTCCAACTTTATCCAGCATTTCACGGAAATCGGTAAACATTTGGGCGTCGGGATGTTGAGCTTTAGCGGCGTCGAGGTTGCGTTGATCGGCGTCGCACAAGGCAATTTGGTTTTCGCCGGAACAACCCTTCACGCTAAACGCTCCTTGTCGCGCAATTCCGACGTGAGCAATGTTTATTTTAGAAGAGGGTGCGGCGTCTTGAGCAATCATAGGCGACGGGAAGCTCTTAAGAGGAAGAACGCCCATTCCAACGCCAAGAACGCTTGCTTTGAGAAATTCACGACGAACAATACTTCTTTTCATTGAATCGCTCCTAAAAGGATTTCGAAGGGGTAGAGGAGGAACTTACCGATACGCGATTGTATCAGAGTTGTTTTGAGATTTCAAGAAGTTTTTTATACTTGAACTTTCGACGAACGGTTTCGTTATTGTTTTGACCAGAAAATATATTGCTCGTCGACTGGAATATCGTTACCATACGAAGAAGACGCGCTAAAACGTTTGTTAATCGATGGTTCGTCGTTGTCATTTGAGGGCGTTTAGAAGTTGGACGACGTTTTTCCGTCGTGAATCGTTTGAGGTAGAGAGAAGACGTTTGTTGTTTTAACAAAGACGTAGATACGTGTGATTGACGACGCAGACGCGTTTTGCTTACGCGGATACTATGCGTAAACTGCTTCGTCTCAAAAAGAAGGACTTTCGTATGAGCAATAGTTTTGAAAGCGCGTTCAAGAACGACGTCTCAAAAGCGTTTCGCTTGGACGCTCCGCCTGACGCGACGACCACAATTGGCGGAAAGTCTTACGTCTATTTCGGCGGCGACGGATATCTTGGGCTTCAATCGGATCCGAGTATGATTTCTGCCGCTTGTAACGCGGCGTTGAAATACGGATTGGGCTCTGCGACTTCGCGCAATTGTTTTACCGCCGCGCCAGTCCAGGAAGTCGAGCAAAACGCCGCGTTGTTTCTAGGAACGTCAAAAGCGTACTACGTACTGGACGAGGCGAATATCGCCGATTTGTTTCTATTGGCGCTCTCTAATTCCTTTGAACGAGCTTTCGTCGACGAAGAATGTTTTTCGTTTTGGAATTTGCGTTTCAAGTGTTTGAACGGTATGAAATCAAGCGACGGTAGTTTGAACAGGAAGGAATTAATTTCTTTTAAACATTGCGATCCCAATTCATTGCGAGATCTTTTGGATCGAGAATTAAACGTTGGCGAGCGCCCTCTCTTAATCACTGACGGCGTCTTTACGAATTCAGGAGCGATCGCCCCGCTGAGGGAATATGACGCCGTCCTTAAGGAATATGGCGCGTCGTCTATTTTGGTTGACGATTCCCATGGAATTGGAGTCTTAGGAGCAAACGGAAAAGGTTCGTTAGAGTATTTCAATTTTGATTTGACACGAGTCAATCAAACGGGGCGGGAGCTAATTTTTGATTCACAAAACGACAATTCGTCTTCATTTGCCGATTTATGCGGAGACAATTCTATAGATTGTTCCGTAAGTTCTGGGAAAAAACCGATTTCTTCGCGATGTGATTTATATATGTTTGCTTCGTTAGCGAAAGCGATCGGCGGGTTTGGCGTGATTGCCGCAGGAAGCGATTTGTTTATCGAAAAACTTATGGAATGTAATCAGACTTGTTACGCCGTTCCGCCCAACGCGATTGCCGCCGCGTCTGCTTATAGCCTCAGTCAGATAGAGAAGTTACAAAAGCGACGTGTTGATTTACAGGAAAACGTGCGTTATTTAAGATCGGGATTGCGAGAACTTGGATTTGACGTCGAGGATTCTCCTTCGCCGATTGTCGTTATTCAGGCGGGAACAGTTCAGAATATGCGCAGAATTCAAGCTGAACTGGAATTAGAGCGGGTTCTTGTTTCTTTTTTACCTACTCGTTTTAAAGACGCTCGAGGAGCGATTAGAATTGCCGTTTTTGCCAGTCATTCTGTCGAAACGATCGATATGCTGTTGAATTCTTTAAAAAGGGCTCTTGTCAGTAAAGACGTTTAACTCTCGTTTTGACGATTCTTGAGTACAAGAAAACCTCGCGTTTCTTTTTTGTTGACTTTACGATGTTGTTCGTTTAGAATCTTGTTGTTACTCGTGAGGAATACAATCAGAAACGCGTTTTGAAGAGTCCGTCTAAAAAGTTGACCGACGCTTCCCATTTGTCTTCATTGTCGTAGTGGATTAACGATTGTGTTGACGTCGACGAAACCGTCCGTTTTATTATTTGTTTTTTGAATGTTAGGAGAGACGATGCTTGCTAAGTTGAGACATTCTTTGCGGCTGGCGATAGCGACGCTTAGTCTTGGATACGGCCTTTTTATTTCTATCCCGAATTTGTTTGCCGCTGATAAGCCGGATAATCCTAATTTAGCGTTTAAGGCGGCAGACGTCTTTGCAAGTTCTGAATACGGCGCCGGATACGAGGCATTGGGAGCTGTCGACGGGATTATTCCCCCAGCGATGAAAGGCGGAGACATTAACAAGGTATGGGCGGTTCGAGGCGACGCCTGTAAAGGCGTCGCCAGTTTTTCGTTAGTCTGGGACGAGCCGCAAACCGTTTCGACCGTCGTCTACTACGGACGCACGGGTTCCGCCATGATGGAAGAGTGCTTTCGCGATTACGAAATATATCTTGACGACGATGAACAGCCCGTCGCCAAAGGTTCTTTTGAAATGCTTCATGGACCGCAATTTGTCGAGTTTGAAGCTCGTTCAGTTATCACGCTTCGCATTGATTTCCTTTCCGGTTATCCTAACGGTTTGAATTGGGGTGCGTCAGAAATAGCGGCGTTTGCAAAACGACCGACTTTGGAAGAATTAAACGTTCGAGTAACGCCCGAACTGGCTTTATCCGATTCAGGCCTTACTGTCGACGATTTCATTGAAGAAGGTCTTTCGGAAGAGATTGTTTTTGCCGTTCGCAAGCCTGGAACCGACCCTCACTGGTACGCCAATTTTGGTTATTACGCAGACAATTCCTGTCGTTTTCCGTTTCCGCTTGGGTCAGGGGGAGGAATATATGCTTATAACGTCGTTACGAAACAGACGAGAGCTATCATTGAGGATCCGCAGGGAAATTTTAGAGACCCGCAAGTGCATTACGACGGCAAAAGAATATTATTTTCATATCTTCCCGCCGGAAAATACCACTATAGCCTTTATGTAATAAACTCCGACGGAACGGGGTTAAGGCAGCTTACAGGCGTTGGAGAAGACGCGCCTTTGACTCTTCCCGACGGCGTGGAGCCTTCGACTTCCAACGAATTCCGTACGTCTGCGGCTCCTCTTGGTATTTCTCGTGATTTCGCCCCGCCAGGATGGGACGATTATGAACCGACCTGGTTGCCGGACGATTCAATTATTTTTTGCTCTACGCGCGCAAAACGCTATGTCGGTTGTTGGCTGACTCAAGTGGGAACGCTTTACCGCCTTTATCCTGACGGAACGATACGCGAACTGTCGTGCAATGTAGAACAGGACAACACGCCTTGGGTTCTCTCTAACGGGCAGATCATATACATGCGTTGGGAGTACGTCGATCGATCTCAGGTTGATTATCACCATCTTTGGACGATGGGACAGGACGGGACTCGACAAATGGTTTTCTACGGGAATATGAGACCGGGCGTTAGTATGCTTGGGCCCAAACCGATCCCAAATTCAGAAGAGAGTAAGATTGTCGTCACCTTTTCTCCCGGTCATGGCGCAACCGAGCATTATGGTTATGTTACCGTGGTTGATCCTCGATTGGGTCCCGACGCCCCGGAAGCAGTCAGGACTATTTCCCGGAGCGGTCGGTATTGCGATCCATGGGCTTTTAGCGAAGAACGTTTTATGGCGGCTTCTTACGATCGTTTGGTTTTACTCGACCAACGAGGGCGTGAGTTGACGTTGTACCAACTTCCTGACGAAAAAAAGCAGGAAGGTTTTTGGATTGGCGAGCCGCGTCCTTTAGCGGCTCATGATCGTGAACCACTTCTTTCCGACTCAACCAATCCAAATGAGTCTGAGGGAACGATTGCTTTAGCAAATGTGTATCACGGAAGAAAAATGGGAGGCGTTAAGCCTGGAACAATAAAAAGTTTGCTTATCTATGAGACGCTTCCGAAACCGATCCATTATTCCGGCGGAATGGAACAGATGAGTTTCTTTGGGACGTTCACTCTTGAGCGACTTTTGGGTTCTGTTCCTGTTTCAGAAGAAGGATCGGCCTATTTTCGCGTGCCCGCAAATCGACCGGTCTTCTTCCTGGCGATGGACGAGAAAGGGCATTGCGTCAAGCGCATGCATTCTTTCACGTCGGTGGCTCCCGGCGAGAAATTATCATGCGTCGGCTGTCACGAGGAGCGGACAGAAACTGCCGGAGCCGACGAGAAGAATCGACTTTTACGTTTAATGGAAACGTCGCCCGTCGAAATCACTCCGATTGAAGGAGTTCCAGACGTGTTTAGTTTTACGCGCGATATTCAGCCGATTCTCGATAAGCATTGTCTGGAATGCCATAATCCCGATCGTGAGGAAGGCGGCTTCAACATTTCCGGACACTGGTCTCCAATGTACACCATCGGTTACGCGCAGATGTCGTGGAGACGGCTATTTGGCGATAATAGAAATCGCGCAAAAAGTAACTTTGAACCTTACGAAATCGGAACTGGTTCAAGTAGGTTGGTGAAGTTGATCGAGGAAAAACATTTCGGAGTCGATATGCCCGAATCCGAACAAAAGATCATTCGAATGTGGATCGACGCCGGCGCCAACTATACCGGCACCTACGCGGCCGACGCCTCCGGAGGAGTCGGATACTATTTGCAGAATGAACCGACTCGAAATGAAAAGGATTGGCCGGAGACAAAGTCGATGCAAGAGACGATTACACGGCGTTGCGATCAATGTCACACGCCGCTTGATCCGACAAAACAACTGGGTATTTACGATATCTATTATGACAATTATAGCCCCCGTAATCCGCGAGAGGCGAAGGATATGTTTATTCCTCACGATCTTTCTCAGGCGAACGGACGGTTTAGTCGTTTCGAGATATTTGATTTGTCCTATCCTGAGCAATCTAAGGCGCTGCGCGCCCCTTTGAGTAAAGAATCAGGAGGACTCGGCGTTTGTGAAGAAAAATCGGGAACGCCCGTTTTTAAGGATAAGGAAGACGCTGATTATGCGACGATTCTTGCGGCAATTGAACGAGGAAGACGATACATTATCGAGGAGGACAACCGTCCCGAAATGTTGATTCCTAGTCCTAATAACGGCGAGAATTGCCCGAAGAAATACGTTCCTCGTTGGGCGTATCTACGCGAGATGATTCGATATGGGATTCTTCCCGTCGACGCTGATCCAAACGTCAGCTACGATCCGTATCAATTGGATGAGAAGTATTGGCGTTCCTTATGGTATTCGCCTCCCAAGTAAGAAAAGAAACACAATTTTTCCTTCCTTTGTTCGGCCTTGACTAGTGAAGCGTCCCTTCGTTTTCGGACGGGCGCTTTTCTTTTTGCGTTCGTCGTTTATACTCTGGGGCGTTTGGTAAGTAGAAGAAAAAAGAGCTCTTTATGGTTTTGTACTGCGTATAAGACTCTATGTATTCGGGAAAAGAGCAAAGGGAAGAAAGCGTGACAATCTATGGAATCAACCCATCTTGTTAGTATTGTTCCGACAAGCGAAGCGCGCGGTCTTATTTATGTCGACGATCGTTCTCCTGTTCGCGTTTTTGGAACGGAACCGATTCGAAACACTTTTGGACAGGGAACGTTGACGCAGGCTCGAAACGCTCGGATGTGTCCCGGCGTAACCGACGTCGTTTTAACTCCCGACGCGCATGTTGGATTTGGCGCGCCAATAGGTTGCGTTATGGTTTCTCCAACGCATATTTATCCCGGACCTGTTGGCGTCGATATCAATTGTTCGATGAGTTTGCTTCAGTTTGAACTTGGAGAAAACGCCTTGAATGGAGACAGGAGTTTTCGACGTTCGATTATTCAAGCTATTGAGAAAAGAGCGCCAACCGGTTATGGGAAAAAAGCTCCGTCAAAGGCAAGGAATTATCCTCTTGAATTGGTCGAGCGAGCTCTTGTCGAAGGTGCTACCCCTGAGATTTGCGACGCTATGGGGATTCCAAAAGAGTGGACCGCGCGTTGTGAAGATAGCGTACGCGTTGGACATGATGGGACAAAAGATTCATTAGCTACAAGACTTGATATAATCAAGAGTCAATTTATTGAAGGAAAAAACAATCTTGATAAGTACGCTACTTTTCTGAAACAAATTGGCAGTTATGGCGGCGGAAACCATTTTGGCGAATGTGAAATCGTTCGTTTGTCGCAACGAGAAAAAGCCTCGACGATTGATGAAAATCATCCGTCTGTGAGCCAGACTTTCGGTTTAAAAGACGGCGCGGTAGCTTTCCTTTCTCATTGCGGTTCGCGAGGTTTTGGCAATTATCTTGCTAAAGCTCAGTTTTCCCTTTTGAAGAGAAAATTTGAGTTATGGGGAATTCCGATTCCTGCCGACGACGCGCAACTTGTCTACGCGCCGTTAGGAACGAAAGAAGCCGACGACTATATTGACGATATGACGTTGGGGGCCAATTTCGCGACATTAAATCATCTTGTGATTAACTCCTTAATCCTTGAGGCGTTTCAAGAAATTATCCCAGGACTCCGCGGGGAGTTGGTTTATTATATCAGTCATAATATTGCGCGTCGGGAGATTATTGGCGGAAACTCAGTTTGGGTGCATAGAAAAGGAGCGACGCGCGCCTATCCCGCCAATCATTTTGCATTGAAAGACACGCCTTTTGCCAAAACGGGACACCCCATCTTGTTACCGGGTAATCCAACTCAAGGGTCGTCGGTGATGGTTGCGTTAGACGGGGCCAAGGACTGCTGTTACAGCGTCAACCATGGCGCCGGTCGGGCTATGGGGCGTAGAGAGGCGGTTCGTGCTTTAAACCAGGCGGAAATCGATTCTGAATTTGACGAAGCGGATATTTTGACCAATTGTCGCTTCTATCCTCGCGACGAAGCTCCCGCCGCTTATAAAGATTTTAACGAAGTGCTCAAGAGCGTTGAATCCGCCGGTCTTGCAAGGGAAGTCGCGCGTCTCCAGGCAAGATTTGTTATTAAGGATTCTTCTACTCCCGACGATTAGTTTCAACCGATAAGGTTCAGGATTAAGTTCATACCATACGACGGCGTCTTGAACCTTCGACGCAACTATCGCGGCGCGACAATATTTCGTTCCTTCAGATTTCTTGTCCGATATTTGTATATTTTTTTACGTCGCTTCTTTTAAGCGCGTCAACAATTTGATAGAATGACGCCAATAGCAATACGAGGTTTGTTGTCAACTTCGTCTTCGATTAAAATTGTTTTTGATAAGGATATGATATGAAACGACTTAATCGCCGTGAGTTTATTGGCGTCGGTCTTGGCGTCGGCGTCGCTTCCTTCTTTCCCGCTCCCGCTCAAATAGTTCGCGGCGCAAATGAAAGAATTCGTCTTGGTTCAATTAGTTGCGGCGGTCGCGCTAACGAATTGTTACCCGGATTTAGCTCTATGCCGGAAGTGGACGTCGTCGCGTTATGCGATCCCGATTCCGCTCGCCTCGGTTCGACTAAGGAAAAGTACGACTCCGTTCAAAAAACTTCTGTTGATTGTCGCGATTTGATCGACGACAAAGATATCGACGCCGTTATTGTCGCGACTTGCGACCACTGGCACTGCCTTGCCGCCGCGTGGGCGATGCAAGCCGGAAAAGACGTTTACGTTGAAAAACCCCTTGCTCATAACATTTGGGAAGGTATTCAAGTTGTGAACGCCGCTCGTAAATATAAGCGAGTATGTCAGGTTGGCATGCAACAGCGCAGCGATAAAATGCAGGCGGAGATTAAAAAATTTCTGCATGAAGACAAAGCTATTGGCGAAATCAAAATGGCGCGAGTGAACCATTACTCTCCGCGTCAGCCTATTGGAAAGTCAGAAACTCCCCTTGCGCTTCCGGCTACCGTGGACAAGAATATGTGGCTTGGTCCCGCCGAAGACGTGGATATTTACCGTAATACGTGGCATTACGACTGGCACTGGATGTGGAATACCGGCACGGGCGAGATGGGGAACTGGGGCGTTCATGTTCTTGACGATTGCCGAAACAACGTCCTCCTTGACTGCGTAGAATTTCCTAAACGAATTCTTGCCGGCGGCGTACGAGCGGCCTATAACGACGACGGAGAAACTCCGAACATCCATTTTGCATATTTTGATTCCGGGTCAATTCCCGTCGTCTTAGGGTTGTCTACTCTTGCTATGAAAGATTCAAAATCTGCCGGCGATCATCCCGGACCTGGCAGCGGATACATCGCCTATTGCGAAGGGGGACGACTTGAGGGGCAAAGAGGCAGAGCTCGCGCGTTTGATTCTGACGGCAACTTGATTCAAGAATTTAAAGGAGATAGCGGTCAGCGCGATCACCAGCGTAATTTTGTTGACGCCGTTTTAGCGCAAGATCCGACGATGCTTAACGCGGAAGTCGCTATTGGCAAGGCGACCAGCGAGTGGTGCAATATGGCTAACATTGCGTTCCGATGCGGCAAGCCTTTATCTGTTGAGCGCGCTGCGACTGTTGCAAAAGCCGCAGAAGGAGCTGAACAGATTTGGGGTGAAATCCTTGAAAGCGCGCAAAAGACGCTGCAATCGAACGACGTTTCGATGATTGAATCTGAGGTTATGGTTAGTGAAATGATGGATTTTGACGCCGAGAAGCGGCAATTCGTCGGCGCCGACGCTGAATTGGCTAATTCGTTCATCAAACGTAAGTATCGAAACGACGAGTTCACAATGCCTGAAATTGACGCATAACGCCGTTGTTTTCGAGCAACTGTTAAACAGCGACGCGTCGTAACAAGTTTGCTGTTACGACGCGTCGTTTTATCAATCAATCTGTCTATTTTTCTTAATTTACTACCTGATCGACTCTTTCAGGTATTGAATTGATTTGCGACCGAGTTCTACAATTCCGGGGGAATAATCGAAAGGCTCTATTCCGATCCATCCGGTAAATTGGATTTCCTGTAAGGTCGACATAATTGGTCCGAAATTCAACCGACCAAAACCAGGACCTTGAAGATTAGGGTCGTTTGCGTGAAACGAAACTAATTTTTTTCGGGCGGACGCATATTTAATTGTGTCCGGTATTGATTGGTACTCGCCGCCATGCATTGCTTTACAATCCAGATGTAGCGTTACTAGTTCAGGCGACCCTAATTCTTTGATGAAATCCAACGTTTCTTCGGCGTTGTTCCAAAAATTGGTTTCTGTTGGGGCCAACGCCTCAAGAGCCAACACTACCTTTGTTTTTTCTAACGTTGGTAGAACCTGACTTACTGTGTCTAAGGCGTTCTTTTTAGCCTCTTCACGCGTTTGATTTTTGGCGATATTACGTTGTTTTGGCGAGCCGAGAACCATATAACTCCCGCCGAGTTCTGAACATAAAACTGCCAATTGTGAGAGATAATCGGCCGTTTTCTTTCGTATGTCGGCGTCGTTCGTCGTTATATGAAGGCCAGTAGTTTGAGCAAGAATCCAGTGAAGACCGGAAACGACGACGCCTGTTTTTTTCGAACAAGATATGATTTTTTGGCGGACCGATTTATCAATTCGAGACAACGACATTGTCGAGGAAGAACCGTTAACAAAGCCCGCGTCGAGCGAAAAAGGCGCCAATTCGACTCCGTCGTATCCCCAGGCGGCAAAGGCTTCAAATTGATTCTCCAACGTCCAGTGTTGGTACATTTCGTTACATAGAGCAAAACGCATGCGGTGTTCCTTTTTATAAAAAAGCCGACGTTTTGACGCGTTATGTTATAAACGCGTCAAAGTGCCGGTCGATTTATTTAGCGTTCGATATCTGAGACTTATTTGGTTTGTTGTTCAAGTTTCAAATAAAGAGCCGCGCCCCAGGATTCGTAGCCAACCGCGTTAGGATGAAGAAGATCCGGCATGATATCTTTTGTCAGAACGCCTTCACTATTCAGGAATACTTTGCCGATATCGACAACCTCAACGTTCGGAATATCTCTCATGTAATAGGGAGTCCACGCATTAATCGCGTCAATGCAATCTTGTTGGTCCTCTCTGTTGGTGCAGGGGAAGACCTTCAACACGGTGATTTTCATTTCTGGGAACATTGCGTGAAGTTTTTCGACAATACGACGTTGTCCAAGCGCGATATTCTTGGCTTCACGATCGCGTCCCCAAGTGTTGTTGACGCCAATGAGAAGGACTGCAGCTTTGGGATTAACATTGCTGAAATCATAGTTTTCCAAGCGCCAGAGCACATGTTGGGTTTGGTCGCCGCCATGACCAAGATTGACGGCTTTTTTGTCGCCGTAGTACTTCTGCCATACGTCTTTTCCGGCGCCTTCCCAACCGTGAGTGATCGAGTCGCCGATCATAAGAATATCGACGTCGCCTTTTTTAAGAATCTCATTCTTTTCATTGAAGCGATCGCGCCACCAATCTTGATCGACGGGAGCCGCTTGCGTATCGACAGAATTTTCGCCCAGTCCGTCGGCGATCATCGGTTCAAGAGCTTTGGCCCAAATTTCGTAACCCGCGGCGGACGGATGAAGGAAATCGGGCATGATTTCCTTAGTCAATTCGCCGTCCTTCGCAAGAAGCAAATCATTGATGCTGTAAAGTTGGACGTTCTCAACCGCGTTGTCAGCATAGATTGCTTCTAATCCTTTATTGATTTCGTTAACGGCAACGCGCAGAGGATCGTCCGGTTTATTTCCACGAGGAAAAACTTCCAGAAGCAAAATCTTGGTTTCCGGATATTTTTCTTTCAGTTGGTCGACAATCATTTGGATTCCCTGAACCGTTTCTGCTGGGTTGCTGTGCATTTCGTCAGAATTCGGTTTTTTGTGTCCAATATTGTTCGTGCCAATCATGACGATCGTCATCTTGGGGGAGATTTTATCCATGGGCGAGTTTGCAATGCGCCAAAGAACATGTCCCGTACGGTCGCCGCTAATTGCGAAATTCATCGCTTTGCGAGCGCCATAGTACTTGTCCCACACTTCTTTTCCAGTTCCTTCCCAGAAATGCGTGATAGAATCCCCAACCCAAAGCAAATCTACGTCGCCTTGCGCCATGCGATCGGCTTGTTGCTTATAGCGGTCGATATCGCGATTTTCAAGCGTCGTGGCAAGATTTTCTTGCGCGAACGACAACGAGGAGGAAAATGCGATCAAAAGTCCTAAAACGCCGAACAGATACGTCGACGGATTCAACAATTTTCTCATTACTTAACCTTTCTAACAGGAATTGAAACAGTAATTTTGCTCGTATCGAGACGACAGAAGAAGGACAACTCGCCGTCTCGCGTCAAACACTCCGAATTATTGAAAAACTTCTTTTAAGGGCAGGTAAAGAGCCGCGCCCCACGATTCATAACCAACCGCGTTGGGATGAAGAAGATCAGGCATAACGTCTTTGGTCAAAACTCCGTCTTGATTGAGAAAAACCCTCCCGATATCCAGAACTTCAACATTTTCCAGATCGCGCATATAAAAAGGAGTCAGAGCGTTAATCTCGTCGTTGCAAGCTTGCTGATCGTCTCGGCATGAACTGGGGAATATCGGGAGAACAAATATTCTCATTTCTGGGAAGAGTTCGCGCATTTTTTGAACGATGCGTCTTTGCCCTAAGGCGACGTTCTTTGGATCGTAATCGCGATTCCAAGTGTTGTTGACTCCAATGAGTAAAACTGCGGCTTGGGGGGAGACGTTGCTAAAATCGTAGTGATCCAGACGCCAAAGGATGTTTTGCGTTCTGTCTCCTCCGTGGCCGAGATTGACAGGGTTGTAGTCGGCAAAGTACTTTTGCCACACGGCTGATCCGTCGTGCTCCCAATATGGAGTTTTGTCCCAAAAATGCGTAATAGAATCGCCAATCATCAGAAGATCAATATTGCCTTGTTTGAGGACGTCGTTCTTTTCCGCAAAGCGTTCCGTCCACCAATCAACCTCCACTTCCGCTGGTTGGCATTCTTCAGGCGTTTCTCCAAGCGCGTCGGCGATCATGGGTTCAACGGCCTTTGCCCAAATTTCAAACCCTTTTTCCGAAGGATGGAGGCGGTCGGGCATAATCTCTTCGGGAAGGGTTCCGTCTTTAGCGAGGAAGAGGTCGTTAATACTGTACAACTGAACGTTTTCAACAGCGTTATGAGCATAGATTGCTTCTAAGCTCCTATTAACCTCGTCAACACCAAGACGAAGAGAATCGTTTGGTTGGGCTCCGCGAGGAAACAGTTCCATGAGCAAGATTTTAGTATCCGGATATAATTCCTTCAATCGATCGACGATTGACTGAATACCTTCAACAGTTTCAGCAGGCGAACTAAAAGGTTCGTCGCTATTAGGTTTTTTGAGTCCAAGATTGTTGGTTCCAATCAAGAGAATCGTAATCTTGGGAGATATTTTATTCATTGGCGCGTTGGCAAGACGCCAGAGAACGTGAGCTGTGTGGTCCGCGGCTATGCCAAAATTCATTGCCTTACGATTGCCGTAATACTTTTCCCATACTTCCTTCCCATTTGTTTCCCACCGATTGGTAATGGAATCTCCTATCCACAAAATATCGACCTCGCCTTGATTTAATCGTTCGACTTGTTGACGAAATCGAGGGACGTCGCGTTCGATTTGAGTAATCGCCAGATTCTGCGCAAAGGCGGGGAGAGAGAAGAAGGCTAAGCACAACGCCGCCCACGCAATTAGCAAGGGATGACAGGCAAACCGTTTTTTCATAACAAAACCTGTTATTGAATTTGATTGAATACCGAGTAGGGATTTAGTTCTTCCTGGACGTTACGTCGTCGAGGCCAAACTACTGCCAAAAGTATAACGGATTCCTTCGCGATTTTAAAGCGCTTGCGGTATTTTCTTAGTTTTTTGGAGTAAGCGTTTGTATCGTTACCGATTTAAAATCGATGGGATAACCATGAGCTTGTAAGAGAATAGGGCTGGAGCCTACTAAGCCAAAGTTCTTTTGATTCTTAAATTTACTTTGAGATTTGGCAGTGTTCCACTCCTTAGAGTCAATAGTAAACGTCAGAACTTTTTCACCGTCGATCCAATGTTCAACTTTATTTCCAACGACTACAATTTTTCCTTGGCGGAACTCTCCGTTCGGTTCTTTTTCAGAGGGGGCGGGAAAATCGGAAATTTTTGACGATTCCTTGGCGGGGAAGACGTCAAATAAAGACGCTATTTTCCGATTGTCTATTTTACCGTCAGCGACATGCGCGTCGTCTTGTATCTGGTATTCTAAACCAATCCAACCCTTTCCGTTGGGTTGTTCGATCTTATATTTGATTCCGGAGTTGCATTCTAATCCAAAACGCCATTCGAACGTCAAAATAAAGTCGGTAAATGATTCGTTGGAAAGAAGATCGCCCCCGTTTTCCGGGTCGCTTAATCGAAGAAGTCCCGATTCTACCGTCCAACCCTTTGGCGGTCCGCCCGTTTCGTTATTCCATCCTTTTAAATCGACTCCATTAAAAAGATTACGCGGTTCCGACGCGACGTAAGAAGGTTCAATTGTCTCGCCTTGCGAACTGCTTGTTGTTGTCGCCTTGGGAAAATTCTGAGGCATAGGAGCGTTTGCGTGTCTTGATAAATAGTCTAAAATAGGATCTTGCGTAGATTGGGACTGCGTTGATTCTTGCGTTAGACTTGGATTGACAACGACAATGTCGCTTCTTTTGGAACAGGACGCGGATAACGTTGATAAAGACGTCAAAACGCATAATAGGATTGTATAATTATTAAGACGCATCGTGGTATCCATCTTGAAAAATAAGAAACGGAACGTGTTTTGAAACGTTCCGTTTAAAGTTTTATTTAATGAATTATCGCTGATTAGACTATCAAAGCTTTTCGCTGCAAAGCCAAGAGAAGGCTTCCTGTATACGAACAATTTGTTCGCGACTAACTTTGAAATATTTCGCCTTTCCATCAGCTTTGGGTTCAAAGGTTGTGAATCCGTCTTTGTCGACGATAATTTCGCCGGATTCAGATAAGTCGAAATATCCGCGATCTTGACGAGCGGCAAAAAGAATCGTCGTGAGATCCCAAGTGCATTGTTTAGAATCTAAACTGTCCCGATATAACCTGAAAGCTTCTTTGACAGGATGATATTTTACGTATTCGTAATCGTTGTTCATCATCGCGCCGTCCATAAGAATTTCACGCCCGACTTCGAAGCCGGAAGCGTAAATGGGGGTTGGCCATTCTGAAAAAACCTTTTGGGCGGAAGGGACGTCTTTTACGACGTTATATTCGAGTTGATGTTCAACGTAATTACCCGCCATAGCAACTAAGTACTTGACCTTTTTTGCCGCAAGTTCACGACCGTTTAAAGGCGAATACTCGTCGGCTGGCGAATCAAGGAGACGGGCCAAATTAGTGGAAAAACCGACTTGAGCAATTACGACTGAACCGTCTTCTTGCTCGGCGAGAGTCTTGCGAAGGAGCGCCGTCGCTTCGTAATATTTTGTTTTGTCGTTTGCAAGATCGAAGAACGGAAACATTAAATTCCCATCTTCGTCCTTACCTTCTAAACTCTGACGAAGAAACTTGCCGTCAAAAGTTTCCACGCCGCTGTCTTTGACTGCTCCGATAGGGACGTTCGGATTGTCGTAAAACGCATCGACCATTTGACAATAGGGGGCGGCGTATTTGTTGTCTTTCGTAAGCGTAATCGCCAGGAAATCTATTTCGCCGCGTTTTTCAAGGTTGTTTAACATTGCCAACGCAAAGACGTCGTCAATATCGTTGCCCATATCCGTGTCGTAAATGACTTTGACCGGTTCCTTCGCATGAGTTTGAGATACGTTTGCGACAACGCTGAAAAACGCGAAGGTCCCTAGTAATAAACCTAAATAAAACCAATTCTTTTGCAAAGTGACGCCTCGTTTATAGGTGTTGAATGTAACGGTAATCTTGGCATGAGACGCTTAAAATCGTTTCGAACTCAAAGCGTCTGCATGAAGGAAATCGACGCACGATAACCAATTCCTACCGTGAGTATACACCAACTACAATCAAAAAGCTAGGATTTGAGGAAAAAAGGGGAAAATCATTTGGGGCGACGTTTGAAACTACCCCCGCCTTTACCGCTGGTATTTGACGAGCCTTTTGTATCTTGGCGCCCCTCTTTTCCAGAGTTTCCATTCTTTTTCAAAGAACCCTTTGAGCTTACGCCTTCTCTCGATTTGGACAACCGATCCTTTGCGCCTTGCCCATTGCGGTATAAGTATTTATTGTTAGAACGTTCGTTTCGATTGTCGCTCGAATAGCGATCGTTGTCGCGACTTTTTTGGAATGATTCGCCTTCCGTTTCATTGCGACGACGGAAGGAATCGCTCTCGTCTCCGTTAGCGCGATAATTGTTTTTCCAGGTTGCCTTTTCAGGCTGTTCCAATCTATTGTATTTCTTATTGCCGGGTCGGCGATTGTTGGGACGATTCAGGCTCTTCCTTCCTGATTGATCAAAAGTCTTATCATCGCTATGACGCAAATCCTTTTTGACGCTCTGGTTGCTGAAAAGCTCGGCGTCTTTTGGACGTTTCCAACATTTTTCAATTGGGTCCCAAACTTTTGAGTCTGTATAACGAGAACGAACCCCAAATTCACGAGCTCCGGAACGATAACCGCCGTTTGTTTGCGCCCCTTCGCGTCTCGCTCTCTTTCCATGCGCTCGACCGTCTTCTTCCGGATCAAGATATCGACTTCGGAATTCCTCTTTTTCTCGCGCGTCTTTCTCGTTTTGTCGGATGTGCCGCTTGACCCGAGACGAACGGCGCAACGCTTCGTCTTTGGAAGGATAGGGAGGTATTAAAGCCGCGTCGTCGTTGCCAATCAAATCCTCCCGCCTCGCTTCTTTGAGCGCAGATTTGACGTCATGGTAAAAGGCCGGGTTATAATACAAAAGAAGCGCGTGTTGAAGTCGGCGTTCTCGGAGCCCTTTGGGGACGTAGATTTGTTCGCCAGATATTGGGTCTATGCCGGTGTAGTAGGCGCAAGTCGCAAGTTGGAACGGCGCGGGAATAAAATCTTGCACCTGCTCGGGCCGAATTCCGTTTTTCTTGAGATATTCGGCAACTCTTACCATGTCTCCAATGGTACAACCGGGAAAGCCTGCGATCAGGTAGGGAACCAAATACTGTTCCTTGCCAAGTTTGTACGAAGTCGCCGTGAATTGTTCGCAAAACTGTTCATAGTTCTCGATAGGCGGTTTATTCATCAAACGAAGAACCCTGTCGTCGACGTGTTCAGGCGCGGTTTTTAGGTGACCGCCCGTATGATAGGCTGCAAGTTCTTCAATAAACTCGGGAGAAAAGTTGGCAAGATCGGTTCTTATACCAGAAGCGATCAACACGCTTTTAACCCCGTCAATATTTCGCGCTCTTTTTAGAAGGTCTATGTACGCGGATTGATCGACGTTGAGATTAGGACAAATTTCAGGACAGAGACACGAAGTGCGCCGACAACGTTTGCACGCTTCTTGATTCTTCCCTTTCAGACGATACATATTGGCTGTCGGCGCGTTTAAATCGCCAACGACATAATTTCCGCCCGCCTCTTTTGCTAATTGCCTGATTTCTTTCAAAATAGCCTCTTCCGAACGCGGCTGGATGAATTTTCCTTGATGCGCGGTTATAGCGCAGAAAGAACAGCCGCCAAAGCACCCTCTATGAGTTTGTACGGAAGATCGAACGACTTCTATCGCTGGGATTGGCTCCTTATACGAGGGATGAGCCTTTCGGGTAAATGGAAGCGAATAAACGTCGTCCATATCTTTTTCCGAAAGGGGATAAGCGGGCGGATTAACAACGATCGCCTCGTCGCCATGTTCTTGAACAAGAGACTTGGCGCAGAATGGATTGAGGTTCTCAAAGGCGATTTTCGTCATTTCGACGAAAAGAAGTCTGGCGCTGCGAACTTCGTCGACTTGCTTTGCGAGTTCCGGATCTTGTTTTTGTTTTGCCAGTTTCGCCAATTGGACAGGATCGCGACTGTCTTCGACTTCGTCATAACTCGGTAGATGAGCGACTGCGTCGGATTCTTCCGGCAAGTCTTCGTTTTTTCCGAGTTTATAAACCGTTCCGCGAACGTCTCTGATTTCTTTGATTGTTTTGCCTTCGTTAAGACGACGCATTATCTCGAGGGTAGCGCGTTCTCCCATGCCGTAAATAAGAAGGTCTATTTTGGCGTCAAAAACAATGGAACGTCTGACTTTGTCGCTCCAATAATCGTAATGAGCAATACGCCTTAAACTTGCTTCAATACCTCCGGCTATAATTGGAACTCCGGGAAAAGCTTCTCGTGCGCGTTGGCAGTAGGCCAACGTCGCGCGGTCTGGACGAAGACCAATTCTTCCTCCTGGCGAATAGGCGTCGTCGTTTCGAACTTTTCGATTAGCGGTATAGTGATTAATCATGGAGTCCATATTTCCCGCGCTAATGCAAAACGCTAATCGAGGACGTCCAAACATTCTGAAATCGTCGACGGAATTCCACGCAGGTTGGCTAAGAATTGCGACCCTAAAGCCGTCTTTTTCGAGAACGCGCGCCAACAATCCGTTGGCAAAACTTGGCGAATCGACATATGCGTCTCCGGTAATAAAGACAACGTCGACGCCGTCCCAACCACGCTCGGCGACTTCTTCCTTCGTCATAGGGAGAGGCGCGGGAGTCTGAAGTTCAGGTCTTGAAGAACGATTGGGATCATAGAAAAGATCGGGCAATTGTGTTGTTTCGCTCATTCTCTATTCTCTATTTCTGGCGACGTTTCTGCAATGAATCGCTTTGTGAATATCGCGTCTTGATAAGACAGCGCTCTAACTGCTTTAAAAACTTATTTCGCAACAATCGTGTGACGTCGTGATTTCACGAGATGAATAATCGGAGGTAAATTTCCCTTTATTCTCTCATATTGCGTCCAATTATCAAGACAGAGAACGTTATTTTTGACGGGAAGTCAGAAAATAAGGGGAGAAGTCGTCTAGAAAAAACGCTCGATAAAAGAGTCCAGCCAATTCACTGGGAGCCCCAATACTTAAAGCGACGCCCTTGAACAACGCAACGCTTACGAATTGAAAAGTACAAAACGCTATGCGAAGCGAGATTCTACAATAACAGGCGTCTAGGGCTGTGTTATCGACTCCCCCGGAAATTGATGGCGGACCTTTTATCGAGCAGTCTCAATCATATCAATTGATTTTGTAATATCAAGAGGTTTAATTGAATCCTCAAAAGTATTCCCTCCTGAACCCCAGACGTTATTAGGTTGCAAGAGACCATAGGCGTCTAATACGTGGGCGCCGCCGGACGTTGAGCAGTTTTCTGCGTTTTGGCTCCGGAGTTTCCATAGGGACGTTGTGCGACAGGAGCTTCTTTTTTCGTCGACGTCGGGGGATTAGTCGCGACTGTTGGTCCCTGAGTGGTTGTCGAAGTTGTTTGGACTGCCGATCGAGCGTACTTTGTCGCCGTCGCCGCCTGTGTTTGCGACGCCGAGGTATTCTGTTGCGACTTCGTCTGATCTGCGTAGGAACCGTTCGAAGCAGCTTTTTGAGGGCTTTGTTTTTTCGGCGCTGTTTTCGCCGCCCAGGCAAGATATTCTTCTTCAGTTAATGCCTGCCCGTTAGCGTGAGCAAATTGTTGAGCCGATTCCAAATTGTCTTCCGCCGCTTCAAGGGAACGTTCGACTTCGTTTTCGACCATTTGCTGTTTGACTTTGTCCATCTGCTTGGTCGCAAGCGCAATCTTTTTGACGCTTTCCTCGCCAGAACGTTGCGGAACGACGATTATGACCGGACGTACGTCGCAAGCGATCGTCAATTTCTTCTTCTTGGGAGCAAATGACGAAGAGGAAGGATCCGGAATTTCAACAACGATGGTGTATGCTTTGTATTTACTTCGCCCGTCTTCGTCTGCTACTAATTCCCCCCCGTACTTCTTCATAATTGCGCCCACTTCAGGGGTTAATTCAGTGTGGCCGTCTTGTTGCAACGTTCCGTATTGGTCGAAACTCCCAATTGTAACAAAACTGCAATCGCGATCATGGAATTCCCAAGCTTCAACTCCCTGATTTCGTAAAGCTTCACAAAGAGCCGCGGCGCGCAATCCCGCATATTGAAGTCTCGTTTCAAGATCATTAAACGCCTCGTTGCTCTTCTTCATGCTTGAATCGCCGGAAAACGTGGCGATACGAACAGTATACGTTTTTTTATTGTTCAACAGGCTGTATTTACTGTCGGAATTAAGCTTTGCTACAAAAGGATCGACCACGCCTTTGTGGTTGAAAAATTCAGGAGGAAGCAATGGATTGGGGACGGGAATAGCGCCGCCCAAAGGACCGTAGCCGGCATATCGAGGATCTGTTTTGGCAGAAACCTTGAAGTTTTCAACCGCTGCTTTGCTTTGAGGATCGTCCTTCAACGATTTTGGCTGCAACCTACGTATTTTCTCGAGGGTTTTTTGCAATTCCAAATCTTCTCCAGTAGGGAATCCCCCAACTAAAACGGCGTATTCAACAGCGCGCGACGTTTGATAGTGAAACTTTTTGGTTTTGCCAAGTTGCGTCGATAACGCGTCCATTTCCGTTTTGTCTGGGTCGTACTTAAACACAAACGCGTTCATTTTGTACGACGCCCTGAGTTCATACGCCAGTCGTTTGGCCTGTATTGCCGCGGAATCTCCGGAAAACTTTTTGACCATCGCAAACCAATTGCCGTCAGATTCGGTTAGAAAGTAATCCTTTTTAGGATCAGCGTCGATTTTTGCCGCCTTTCCACCAGAGAACAGATTCTGAGCGGCGAAACAGTGTCCGGCGCAAAACGCGACAACGAATAGCGCGAGGCAAGTCAAAGTGGCGCGCTTACTGGAACGGAAAAGATTCATCATGTTCACCCTTCGGCGTAAAACCGCAGCATTAATGCTTGCGATACTGGAAAAGTTGGGTAAAATCCAATTGTTTTGTGTTTTCAAGGACGTTGAACAATCCTTCCGACGTTCTTGCTCGAACGCCAATGCTTGTTATAACAATTCAAACAAACCCTTGTTCTTGTATCGGACGTAAAGAAATTTTGCTTTAGGTAAGATTTAACGATTGTTTTAGTTTTGTGTATTATGGCGAATCCTATTTCCGTTGAAGCCGCTTTGTTTGCCCGGTTGTCGTGCTTGTTCTTCGCCTCCTGCCCGAGAGTTTAACGTTATTTTGCTTGCGCGGACGCCCCCGTTAACGTCGCGCATATAGGTTTTTGTTTCCCGTTTGTATTTAAAGATGTTTCCTCCCTTAACAATAGGCCAATTGCATATTGGCGTTCCTCTCGTTCAAGCTCCTCTTTCCGGGTATTCCGACGCGCCAATGAGACGATTAGCTCGCGAATTTGGCGCGTCTTTCGCTTTATGCGAGGTTTTTTTGGATCAGTTTGTTTTAAACGTTTCTAAGAAAAGCAAGGCCAGGTTTTATTTGGCCGTCCAAGACGCTGATAAACCGACCGGAGCTCAATTGATGGGGAGTTCGTCCGAAGAATTCGTTCCAGCGGCCCTAAAATTACTGGAGTGCGGTTTTGATCTGATTGACCTGAATTTTGCGTGTCCGGTCAAAAAAGTCGTTGGAAGGAGTCGCGGCGGATATTTAATCTCTAATCCCAGAAAAGCCGTCGAGATTGCCAGACGCGTTCGCGAAGCGGTTCCCAGCGCAATTCCCGTTACTGTGAAGCTTCGCAAAGGATATGACGACAGCGAAGGAAGTCGCGTAGATTTCTTCGAGCTTTTATCAGGTTTGCTTGACGTAGGAATCGACGGAATAGCCGTTCATGGACGTACAGTTTTACAGCGCTATCAAGGTGTCGCCGATTGGGACTTTGTCCGCGAAGTCAAAGAATTTGTTTCTGTCAAAAGGAATTGTCCAGCAGTTTCTGTTCTCGGTTGCGGCGATTTGTTTGCCGCTGAAACCGTGATTCGACGCATGCGTGAATCGGGCGTGGACGGGGTCGCGTTAGCGCGGGGGATTATTGGCAATCCATGGCTTTTTACCCAGGTTCGCGCCGCAATGGAGGATCGTCCCATTCCTGGTCCGCCTACTTTACGAGAACAAAAAGAGACCATTGGCAAACATTTTCAAGCGGCGTTAGATCTTTATGGCGAAGCGCGGGCGACAACTATCATGCGCAAATTTGGAGTCGCCTATTCAAAGTTGCATCCTGAGTCGGAGAAGGTGCGCATATCCTTTGTACTTTGCAAGACGTCAAAGAGATGGTTTGAGATATTGGACGAGTTTTATTGATCCAGTAGCGGGAGAATATGAATGGAAAGACGATATTTTTTGCTTCTTTTGCTTTTGCTGAGCGTAAAGGCTTCTTTCATTAGTTCTGACGTTATTGCTCAGGAAAACGAACTTGTTGTCGGGGAGACGCAGAGTTTGTCCAACAACTTGGCGCGATGGAACGCAGTCGATTTTGGGGTTGTGGCTGACGACGAATCTGTCGATAACACAGACGCTCTGCAGGACGCTCTCAATGCGGCGGGAAACGCCGGCGGAGGAGTTGTAGAAATTCCCAGCGGTAGATTTCGATTTGACGGAGTATTAACGATTCCGACCGGCGTAACGTTGCAAGGAACTTATCGAGTTCCTCCTTCCGTGGTCCATAAAAACGAGAAACCTACGGGAACAACTCTGTTAACTTATGCGAACCGCGGTAAAGTTGACGGGGAACCGTTTATTAATCTGAAAGGTTCTAATTCTGCATTGATTGGCGTTGCCATTATTTACCCGGAATGGAAGCAGGAGGAAGTTCCCCCCGTTCCCTATCCGCCTTGCGTCGCTTCAAGAAACACTTGCAACGTGGCGGTTATCGATTGTTGCCTTTTGAATCCATACGAGGGAAAACGGTTTAACCTGAACAAACGCGTCTGTTTTACTCGGTTAATATCGAATTGCCCTTGATTTTACTGGTTTTACAAACGAAAGACTTTGCTTAAAATAGTTGTGAAAATAGACGACTTTTGATGAAAAAATCGCAACAAAATCGCAACATTTGACCAAAATCGCAACACTTTTCGCAACACTTTTGGCCCGTCTCAACCCTCGGCGACGGCGATCTGAAAATCCTCTTCCAGCAGGTGAAGATAATGGTCGCGAGCGGTTTGTTCGGCATGACCGATCCATTCCTTCTCCGCCAAAGCTCCATATTTTCGATAGACGTCGATCGCGCGGCTCGAACGGAGATTTTGGATCAGGCGTTCCCATATTTCCAGTCCGGCTTTTTTAATCGCTCTGTTAAATTGGAAGTAGACGGCTTCTTCTTTTTGATTGAGAACGCGCCCCGACTTTCCCCGTTTGTATGCGAGTTTGAGTTCCGCTCGCAATTGAGGAAATAGCGGAATTATTCTTGTATCGTGATCTCTGAAGCGTTCCGTCTTCGGCGAATGCACCAGGATCTTTCCCTGTTTGAAATCGACGTCAGACCAGTTCAGAATAAACGCTTCGCCTTTTCGAAGTCCGCCAATTCGATAAAGCGCGAGCGCAACGCGTTCGTCTTGCGTTTGACAATGTTTAAGAATCTTCTGATAATCTTCCATACTGACGTAATGTTCCCGCGACTTGTTCTTAAACGAACCTTTTTTAATCGCGGCGAACGGACTATGCGAGACGAGCTCGATTCCCCGCGCCCAATTAAAGGCTCTTTGCAGATCGCGGATAACGGTCGCTTTGGTTGCCGGAGCAAACTTTTTCATCAGCCATTCGGAAAATAAACGACCGTCGTTTTTCGAGACGTCGTTAATTTTCGTTTCCGGCTTGAAGTACTCGAAGACGACGGCGTAGGAATGTTGTTTAATACGTTGCGTCGTCTTTTTGAGCGATAGAAAATCAGCGCTTGTCAGATAACTGTTAATAACGTCTTGCAACGTGAGTTCTCTTTCGATCTCGATAAGTCCGACGCGCTCAAATTTTTCCTTAATCGACGTCGGAAGTCCTTCGATCCAGTTCGTCGTCCTCTTGTCAAGCGGAGTCTCGTTGACAATCGCTTTAACGCACCTGTCGATATATCGGGCGATTTCTTCAATTTCCGAGAGCGAATAGGCTTTGCTGAAAGCAAGCGACTTTCGTTCGGAATTGATATAAAACTGCACCTGATATCCGGCTTTTCGTTTTGCTATGCTTGCCATAATTTTTTCCTCTTTTTTTGAAAGGCGTTGCTTGTGTTGCGGCGGCGAGATTATATGAAACGACGTTTTCTGTTCAATGGGGGAACGTAAATCTGCGAAAACAGGAACAATCTTGTTAAAATCGCCCAAAAAGTTGTTGAATTCCTGCAAGAAAGAAATTAAAATGACCGCGTTGGTCTTTTTTAAAAAAGGGAGACGGTTATGTCTATTAATGTCAGTAACGCGTTCCGAACGGCGGCGATCGCGCTTGTCGTTTCGGCGTTTGTTTTCACAACCGATCAGTCTTTTGGACAGGGAACGTTCAGCAACGTCGAAGCGCTCGACATGGCAAGAACGTCCAATCAGGTTTCAAGCGCAGACGACAGACCAAAAGCCGGGAACGCTGCCAAACAGGCAGAGCCGAATTTAAATCTCGGTTTGTTTGACCATGAAGCCGGCGACAGACGTTACGTGAGAATCAACGGGGTCGTCGTTACGTTTCGTTGGATTCCGGCAGGTCAATTTCTTATGGGGGACGACGAACGTTCAAACGCTCGCCCCGTTCGTTTGATAACAATCTCCAGAGGATTTTGGCTTGCGGAAACAGAAACGACGCAACGTCTCTGGGAAGCCGTTATGGGAAACAATCCCTGTTTTCATAAAGGATATGAAGTAGACGCCAGCACAGGTCCTTATATGGAGCCCTACGACAACCTTCCCGTTGAAAACGTCAGCTGGGAAGATTGTTGTCGATTTGCTCGCAGAATAAACGATCTTGGCGTTTCCAACGGTGAATTCCGCCTTCCAACGGAGGCGGAATGGGAGTACGCCTGCCGCGCCGGAACGACGGGCGATTACAACGTCGACGGCGAAAAGCTTGACGACTTAGGATGGTATCGGAATAATTCCGATAAAAACCATCCTGTAAATCCGGGAAAAGCGTTTGCTCAGACGCATGTGGTCGGATTAAAACTTCCAAACGCCTGGGGACTCTACGACATGCTTGGCAACGTCAACGAATGGACTTCCGATTGGCTTGGCGATTATTCCGACGAAGAACTGACCGATCCTGTCGGGCCGAGCGACGGAGAAAAACGCGTCTTGCGCGGCGGATGTTATATGCACGACGACGTTTATTCTTCTTTTCGGGCTGGAAATTATCCTGACGGAAGCAGTCGGTTTTCCGGTTTTCGTTTGTTGTTGACCGAACCGAAACAGTAAGGGAAGGTGACTAATGATAGTCGCCCGTCTTCTCGACGACGTTCTTCATCGCCTTAATTAAGAAACTTTCGGCGGGAATATTGCTCTCGCCGAGAAGACAGAAGATCAGCATTTCTTTGTCGTATTCGGACAACTTCAAACTGACCGTTACGGTCTCGTTTCCATCTTTGGGCATGACGAACAAATTTTTCGAGTCTTTGCCAAACCCAAACGCGTAGTTTTCGCCCTGGAATATTTTAGACTCGTCGACTTTGTGTCTGGCTACCATCGCTCCGTCTCCGTTTGGGGAACGTAAATCGACGCGTAATGTTCCGCTAGTTCGTCGGCCTTGCGAATTTGGTCGTCGGTCCAGGCGCCGTGCCGACGACCGAAGTCGTCTCGCGCGGCGTGCCAGATTTCGTCGCGCTCTTCCTCGGTGAGTCCGAACTCTTCCAGAGCCTTTGTCTTGTACGGCTCGCTTGTCGCGCGCTCCGAGTTGAAGTGAAGGAGATTGGTTACCGTTACGTAAGCGAGACGGTACGCCTTTTTCGCCTGGTCTCTTGTCATGTTATTTCCTTTCATTGCGGATACGCGTAAGCGACGTGATGATTGTCGTGATAACGGTCTTTCCAGAGCCTTGCGAGCAACGGACACGCGACGGAGAATTTGTCCAGTATCTGTTTGACGACCTCTCTCGTCTCCGTTTGCGCGGCGGGAACAAGTCGCTGATCGAAGACGTGATAGAGTTCTCGGACGTTGTAATTGACAATCCATTGCGTCGGGGCGCAGACGGGGAGCAACGCTCTCGCTTCTTCTTTTTTCGCGCCGCTTGCCAGCGCGTCCCGGTATTGCGGGAGCGCGACGTCGTTATAAAAGAATTCGCACGGACTTTCCGGGTTCTCGATAGGGAGCGGCTCGCATTTGCGCAGCGACCGCGCGTTGTAGCTTGCGCACCGATGGCGAATGAGCTGATCGCGAACGTAGCACGGCGCGTCGATTAAATAAACGACGTTGAGGAACTCGAAAATCGACCAGTGGCCCGCGTGGAACAGCGTGCGAACGAGCCGTTCGTTTTCCTCCTGCGAATAAATTCGTTCGGGCGAATCGAATCGACTCTTTCCCGTCGAGACTCTCGCGACGTCCGCCAGCTGAAGTT